>Ga0209958_1000118_pt1 | contig 256558 bp, 248 predicted proteins | sample ThiBio_inoc_plan_FD_183942 | JGI IMG/M metagenome (GOLD analysis project Ga0209958, IMG submission 183942) | Wastewater bioreactor microbial communities from Cape Town, South Africa - Thiocy_inoc_plan (SPAdes) | ecosystem: Engineered > Bioremediation > Thiocyanate > Unclassified | place: South...
ATTCGAGGCAAAAGGCAACTGCTTGGGAGGGGAAACCGGGGTCGTGCTTTTTGCGGGTGAAACGCTCTTCCTGTGCTGCGGCGACAATTTCGCCATTATCTATGAGCGCTGCGGCAGAGTCGTGATAGAAAGCCGAGATACCTAAAATTTTCATTAATGCGTGATTAGAATAATGTGTACAGTTTTGCCCTATACCGTTCAAAAGGCGTGCAAGATAAGCATTTTGAGCAAGGCTGCAACCCGGCCATGCAGCCTATTTGCCCCCGTATTGTTATTAAACGGTTCGAAATCAATTAAATAAAAAGCCCGGGTAACGAAATGTTAATAGATTCGTCGCCCGGGTAGACCTTAATTAACTAACTATGAACTACTTCGAACCCGAGAGACTCGCGTTACACAATTTTGTGCCGTATGATAAACGCCGCAATTTCCTCCGCAAAACGTCGGGCCCCCGGTTCGCTGATGTGACAGACATCGCAAAACAGGCTGGAATCCTTCGGCATACGCTTTTCAAGGTCGAGAAATGCGGTGCCGTACTGTGTAGCGACCTTTCTAATCTCCTGATTATGCTGCGCGATGCCTGCTTTCACATTCGCCGGCTTGCCCCACATCGTGACGGGCGTAGCGAACATGCAATGGGTATAATAGCGGTTATCGCTTTCATTTCCGGAAAGCGGGTCGGGCGGGAAATAGGACGCGTAGCTCACCAGCATTAATTTATCGCCCCTGGCCTTCGCGAGGGCCGCAATGCTTTCCAAGTTTTTATGATAGGACGCCTTTGTCCTCAGCTGATGACCAAACTTCGCAAATCGCGGGTCGACGCCGATCGGTTCGAGGTAGATCTCGCCTGAAAGCCTGTCATAAATCGCGGAGAATGCTTTATCGAGCAGATAAGGGATTACAGTTATGTCGATTTCAGGATGCCGCAGGAGCTGGTGGATGTCGGAGTACCACTTCACGTGTGAGTAGTCGTCCTTAAAACTGGAAGGAGGTATGTTGTTAACCCGCGTATCATTGATGCCTTCGTAGTAGATCAACAGGTCAAAGCGCTCTTGTTCCAGCAAACTGTATTTAAGCAGATTATCCAGCGAAGTATGCGCCGGAGCGGCCACATTGATTACCTCAAAATCCTTTGTATTGCCGAATTTCCGGGTAAGGATTGTATCCAGCCGGATATGAAGATCGGAGTAGCCGGGACTGACCACCGAGCCGCCCAATATCAGAATGCGCGTTTTCTTGCCGGCGCCTCCCACCTCCCTACCGGCTGGCTCTTTGAGGTTTTTGTAAAAACCGTCGAAAATATATTCGGACGGTTTCAGGAAAGAATACCCGCAAAAGCAAAGGAATGCCCGGCTGAAAAGCTCGCCGGTACCCGCCAGCATCAGTATGAAAATAGAATAGAAAGACAGCTTCCGAAGGTTCATATTGCCACTATCGAATGTGATAATGGCAAATCAAACCCTCATGGCCAGCCCAGAAAGAAATCGATGCGCGTCCGGCAGGGATTAATTACCAAACGACAACATTTACAGAATCTTGGTAGGCTTATGCTGCTCGTCGAGCGCCACGAATGTGAAAATACCCGTCACTGCCTTCTCGCGGCTTTCCTCATACATTTTCTCCACAAAAATATCCACCCGGACTTTCATACTGGTATTCCAGACAGTCTCCACGCGCCCGACGAGTTCAATAATAGTCCCGGCAGGAATCGGATGGGTAAAATCGATGCGGTCAGATGATACCGTAACACAGCGTAACCTGGAAAAGCGGGTGGCAGCGATAAATGCAACTTCATCCATCATGGAGAGCGCCGTACCGCCAAAAAGCGTATCGTAGTGGTTGGTATTATTAGGAAAAACAGTTTTAAAAACGCGGGTTTCCGAGGCGGTAATTTTTTCTTCGAGTGTCAAAATGAAAACATATTAATGGTACTGGTCATGTTGGTCAGGTGTGCTTGGGCGTAGTCAAGCATGGTCAGATGTAGTCAGTTGTGGTCAGGCGTGGCAATGTAATACTTGACAATACTTAGCAGCACTTGACTACACCTGACTACACCTGACCGATGCCGGCGATACGATCGCTACCCAGCGACCTGGACCGATTCGCGCAGCAAGTTAGCCGCAGAAATCATGTTACGCAAAGCGGCTTCGGTTTCGGGCCACTTGCGCGTCTTCAATCCGCAGTCGGGATTGACCCACAGGTTTCGCGCCGGGATTACCTGCAATGCTTTTTCCAATAGCATTACCATTTCATCCACATTGGGTACACGCGGTGAATGAATGTCGTAAACGCCGGGGCCGATTTCGTTGGGATAGTTAAACTGCGCGAATGCGTCGAGGAGTTCCATTTGCGAACGCGATGTTTCGATCGTGATCACGTCTGCGTCCATGGCGGCGATGGAATCGATAATATCATTGAACTCCGAGTAGCACATATGCGTGTGGATCTGCGTCTGATCGGCCACGCCCGCAGCACTCAGGCGGAATGCATCCACCGCCCATTTCAGGTAGGATTTCCAGGCGTGTTTCCGCAATGGCAAGCCTTCCCGAATGGCCGGCTCGTCAATCTGGATTACCCTGATACCCGCCTTTTCCAGATCTACCACTTCGTCACGGATGGCAAGCGCGATCTGGAATGTGGTTTCCTTCCGTGGCTGATCGTCCCGCACGAACGACCATTGCAATATCGTTACCGGGCCGGTGAGCATGCCTTTCACCAGTTTCTTTGAATTGGCTTGCGCGAATGCCGACCATTTCACTGTCATCGGCTCCCGGCGCTCCACATCACCGTAAATAACAGGCGGCTTCACGCAGCGGCTGCCGTAGCTCTGTACCCACCCATTTTGTGTAAAAACAAACCCGGAAAGCTGCTCGCCGAAATATTCCACCATATCGTTACGCTCGAATTCGCCGTGTACCAAAACGTCTATGCCGAGCTCCTCCTGCCAGCGCAGCGAGTCGACGATTTCTTCCCGGATGCGCGTCTCGTATTCTTCCATGGTCAATGTGCCTTTTTTGAACTGTGCCCTTAGCTGCCGCACCTCGTCGGTTTGCGGGAAAGAGCCGATGGTTGTAGAAGGAAACAACGGCAGTTTCAGCTTTTCCAACTGGATTGCCTGCCGGATAGCAAATGCATTCTGCCGGTCAAAATCCGATGCCTTCACTTCGCAAGCCCGCGCTTTGACTGCCGGCTTGTGGATCAATGCAGAAGTCCGGCGACTTTCAATAGCTTTCTGGTTCTCAAGAAACGCTTCATCCTTTGCATATTCGACCGTCGCGAGCCTCGCCAGGGTGGTCACCTCGTGTAGCTTCTGTTTCGCAAACGCCAGCCAATTCTTGATCTCCGGGGTCAGTACCGCCTCATTTTTCTCCAAATCGAGGTCGTATGGGCAATGCAGCAGCGAAGACGACGGTGCCACCCAAACCCTCTCCCCGCCCAGCACGTTTAAAGCGGTTTGAATCCATTCAATTGATTTTTGATAGTCGTTTTTCCAGATATTCCGACCGTCGACCACCCCCAGCGAGAGCTTTTTGGCAGAAGAAACAAATGCCTCGTCTGCCAGGATTTGCGGCAATGTCTCCACTCCGCGGGTCAGGTCCACATGCAAGGCATCTACCGGCAATGCGGTCGCGATGGCCAGATTGTCTTCCAGCGGCCCGAAATAGGTCGTTACCAGGATTTGCAGTTTCGGAAAAGCCTCCCTGATCTGGTGATAGGCGCTTAGGAATGCAAGTCTTTCTTTGTCATTTAAATCCAAAACCAATGCCGGCTCGTCGAACTGCACCCATTCCACACCCCGGGCAGAGAGCTCTTTCAATATGGATATATAAACCGGTAGCAGCCTGTCCAAAAGATCGATCCGCTCGAAACCGCCTTCCTTTTCTTTACCCAAAAGCAGATAGGTAACAGGTCCCAGGAAAACCGGCTTGGAGAGAATGCCTTTGTGCAATGCATCTTCAAATTCAAGCAGCGCCTTATCGGAATAACGACTGAACTTCTGGTCTTTCACAAACTCCGGAACAAGGTAATGGTAGTTGGTATCAAACCATTTGGTCATTTCCATCGCATTGATATCCAGCCCGTTCTTCTGGTAACCACGCGCCATGGCAAAATAGAGGTCGAGCTCCTTATTGGATTTACCGTCGAGTAGCTGGTGATAACGCTCCGGAATGGCACCCACCATCAGCGATGTGTCAAGGACGTGGTCGTAGAGTGAAAAGTCATTGGAAGGGATGAGGCCAATGCCCGCCTGCTGCTGTGTTTCCCAATTCCGGTGGCGGATTGTACGGGCGGTTTTCTGCAAGGCATCGCGGTCGATCGTACCGGCCCAGAATTGTTCGTTCGCCTTTTTGAGCTCACGGTGGCTCCCTACGCGCGGGTAGCCGAGGTTGTGTGACAACATGATTTTTGTGTTTAAAGAGTTAATTAAAACCCTGTGAAAACACCCTCCCATCCCCGCAAACGTCTTTTTATCGACGCCGGCCGGTACTTCATCCCATGGCGACAACACCGGGCCACCCGGCGAAACGACCAGATACTGTTCCCCCGAACCTGCCGGAAAGCCTGTGGTACTCCCATAAAATGTGGTAAATCAATGCTTGACTGCTCCCCACCCGTGAGGGAAAAGCCATTGAGGATGATGGCAAGTCTCCTGGCTTGTATCATTTTTACCGCCCTTCTCGCCGCGCCGGGGCGCTGCAATGGGACGCGAGGGTAAAAACAGGCCCTGATTAACAGAGCGGATACTTACAGTAGCACGACTGCCCGTGAATCACACACGGTTCCTTTTTGTTTTGCTCGACTTTGGCTGAGGGATCCAAAAGCAAAAACCATCATCCCGATTGACGGGCGTTCACAAAGAACTGCGTCAAATTTAGGCGTGACGGGCATCCGGCTGTAAATGCAGTACTGAATTAAGTGAAGCAGGTAAGAATTAATGCCCGGGCAAGATAAAATATCTGATTTATCAAAGAATCAATGTGCCCAAAAGTGATTTTGTAAAATCGATTTATGGGAAATACCTGTAAATCTCACGTCGATGCAGCATTCTCGCCAACGCAAGTTTTTCATCCTCCCAAAGGACCCCTACACGATATTCACCCAGCCGAATTCGAAAGGCATTCGAGAACCCTTTCATTTTCTTGACGTTAGGAATATCAACCAGTCGGTCCACGACCTTGATCTCTTCAATCAGGTTTTTGATTTGTGACTGTACTTCTGAAGAGGACTTTTTTACATCTTTAATAAATGCATTGGTGTACTCATACTTCATATGCTACTTACCGGAAAGAAATGATTCGAAATCGTTCTTTTCTTGTTCCGTTGCAATGCCGCTCTTTAACCCCTCTTCCATAGCCGCCATCAGCGCTATATCTTCCTCATCTTCCGAAAGCATACGCTCCGTTACATCAATATCAAGTGCTTTGATTACACTCAGCAAAGCATCTTTTTGAACTGCAGTAACCAGAACGTCGAGCAAGATTCTTTCTTTTCTATTTGGATTGACAGCCGCCATCTTTCAGGAGAATTATTCAGGTATTAAAGTTACAAACTATCTCCGCTATTGCGAAATCGCTCCCGCTGCATCTGCGTCTAAAATAAACTCCGCATTCAAATGGTTCTGCAGGACGGTTGCCGGGAAATCCCTGGAAACCGGGAATGCGAGCGCACGCTGAATGACCGGCGCTTTGGCTGCACCGGACGCCAAAAGAATGGCTGCACGGGCTTCGAGAATATGCCGTATGCCGACGGTAATGCCGCGTGTGAGCGGGGTGGGCTGGCTGAAATACTTTTGACCAACTTCAACGGTGATCGGGTCGAGGTCGGAAATGTGGGCGTAGGTATCCCAGGAGGTGCCGGGCTCATTGAGCGCCAGGTGACCATTCATGCCGACACCTAATATAATAAGGTCCAGGCCTCCAAGGCCTTCCACGATTTTATTGACACGGTCGCATTCGGCTTGCGGATCGAAGGCTTTGCCGTCGAAGAAGACGATCTGATCTTCACGCAGACCGATCGGTTTTAGGAAGTCGCGGTCGAGCAAGTCGCGGCAGCTGCCATCGTCGCCGGCACCGCGGCCTATCCACTCATCAAGGCCGATGAAAACACATCGGGTGAAATCAACGCGGCCATTCTGATTGGCAGCCACCAGCGCATCGAACATCCCTTTGGGCGAGCTGCCGGAAGGGAAGCAGATCACCGCCGCGGGTTTGTGGTTCATCAGGTCGACGACGCGCTCGGCGGCGGCGGCACTCATGGTCTTGTAGTCGGGGAAAGTGCTGATTTTGGGTGTCATGAAAAGTAGTGTTTAGGATCTGGGCGCGTCAATCTAAACATTCTTTTTTCAGACATGAACATTTATCCACAAAAAACTCCAGAAACTGCAAACCCGATCCTAACTTTACCGCACATTGTTCAATTACATTATCATTCTACTTCAAAAATGGAATACCGTATAGAAAAAGACACGATGGGCGAAGTGCAGGTGCCTGCGCATGTCTACTGGGGCGCCCAGACGCAACGCTCGATCCAGAACTTTCCTATCGCACAGGATATCAATAAAATGCCGAAGGAAATTATCAAAGCCTTCGCGTACCTGAAAAAAGCTGCCGCTATTACCAACTTCGAGGCCGGTATTCTTCCCCAGGAAAAAAGCGACCTCATCGGCAAAGTCTGCGATGAGATCCTGACCGACCAGCTCGACGACCAATTCCCGCTGGTAGTATGGCAAACCGGCTCGGGAACACAGTCGAACATGAACTGCAACGAGGTAATCGCCTACCGCGGGCATGTGCTTCAAGGTGGTGACCTGGCCGACAAAACCAAGTTTCTGCATCCGAACGACGATGTGAACAAGTCGCAGTCGTCCAACGACACCTACCCTACCGCGATGCACATTGCGGCATACAAAATCCTGGTGGACGTAACCATCCCGGGCATTACCAAGCTGCGCGACACTTTGAAAGCAAAAGCCGAGGCATTTAAGAATGTCGTTAAAATAGGCCGTACGCACTTCATGGACGCTACGCCGCTTACTTTGGGCCAGGAGTTTTCGGGCTACGTTTCGCAGCTTGACCATGGTTTGAGGGCTATTCACAATACATTGGCGCACCTTTCGGAACTCGCATTGGGCGGCACTGCTGTGGGAACGGGCATTAACACGCCTCCCGGCTACTCAGAGAATGTAGCACGCCATATTGCACTGCTGACCGGCCTTCCATTCATTACAGCCGAAAACAAATTCGAAGCGCTTGCGGCCCATGACGCGATCGTAGAGGCACATGGTGCATTGAAAACCGTGGCTGTAAGCCTGATGAAGATCGGTAACGACGTCCGTATGTTGTCGTCGGGCCCGCGCTCGGGTATCGGCGAGATACACATTCCGGACAACGAGCCGGGAAGCTCCATTATGCCGGGTAAGGTAAACCCCACCCAATGCGAAGCCATGACCATGGTAGCTGCACAGGTAATGGGTAACGACGTGGCGATCGGCATCGGTGGTTCCAACGGCCACTTCGAGCTGAACGTTTTCAAACCCCTCATGGCTTACAACTTCCTGCATTCGGCCCGTTTGATCGGTGATGTATGCGTTTCGTTCAACGACAACTGCGCGGTAGGTATCGAACCTTTGCATGAGAACATCAAAAAGCACGTGAACAACTCGCTGATGCTCGTAACGGCTTTGAACACCAAAATCGGCTATTACAAAGCGGCTGAAATTGCGCAGACTGCCCATAAAAACGGCTCTACGCTGAAAGAAACGGCCGTTGCGCTGGGCTACCTGACGCCGGAAGAATTCGATGCGTGGGTAAAACCGGAAGACATGGTGGGCGAGATCAAATAATTGATCAAACTACCGATCATGTCTGCGAATGCCCTGCTGAAATGTAGGGCATTTGCATTTAGACCTCTCAAAATCATGAACATCAAGGAAGAATTACTGGCCGATCCCTACCAATCCAAGCGGAAAGCTACGGAAGTTGCCTTGTACGCCTGCACCTCCGAAGATGCATTCAGGCATTTGATGCACTGCTTCGAATCCGACGAGTACCGTCTCGCGCAACGTGCCGCGTATAGCCTGAGCATCGCCACGCACGAGCGCCCGGAAATGATCCGCCCGTACATCGGCGTGCTGGTAAGCCAGTTGAAGCGCGCTGATGTTCATGATGCCGTGATCCGGAACAGTGCACGCATTTTGCAGGAGATCACCATTCCCGACGAATTCCATGGAGAACTGATGGATGCAGCGTTCGATATCATAGCCAACCGGCAGATAGCCATTGCGATCCGCACGTTCTGTCTGACCATTCTTTTCAATCTCTCTAAAATTTACCCGGAGATCCAAAAAGAACTCAGGGTGTTCCTCGAAGAATCGGTGGAGTTCGAGCAGGCGGCATTTCAGTCGAGGGCCAGGAAGATTCTAAAACGCATTTGATTCCAGGTAAATCATTTTACCTTGCTTCTTTAAACAAAAACAATAGATGATCATATACTGCCACGCCATTCTCGACGGCCCGCTCAATGCCAAACTGAGCGAAGCGCTTAGCCCGCAGCATCAGATCCACTTCCGCAGCGAGGCAGCCAGTAATGAAGAACTTAAATCCTGGTTTGCCAGCGCCGACTACATCCTCGGCAACCCGCCGGTAGCCTGGTTCGAAAGCATTCCTCCTAACCTGAAATTCTGGCAACTGGATTCCGCCGGTTTTGACCAATATTCATCCGTTGCGATTCCCGATCACATCAAAATCGCCAATATGGGCGACTGGTTTGCACGGCCTTGCGCCGAGTCCATCGTAGGTGGTGTGCTTGCATTGTACCGGGGAATCGATCGCCTTACCCTTTTGAAACAAAAAGGGGAGTGGATCGGAACGCCGCTGCGTGCAGCATTAAAAATTTTGTACAAACAGAATGTCATTGTGTTGGGAGCCGGTACAATAGGACAGTCGGTGAATGCAATCCTGAAAGGGCTGGGCTGTAACACGCATTTGATGGCGCGGACTTCACAAGAAGCCGATCTGCGCAGCAAGGAGGATCTGTTCAATGCGCTTCCGCATGCCGATCTGGTGATCAACACGCTTCCTGGTACGGCGCAGCATTTCGTGGATGCAGAGTTTATCGCCGCCATGAAAGACCAGAGCGTTTATGCGAGCGTCGGCCGCGGCAGCACTACCGATGAGCTTGCATTGATCGATGCATTGAAATCCGGGAAACTGGACGGTGCCGTGCTCGATGTCACCGAAGTCGAACCGCTTCCTGCAGACAGTCCGCTTTGGCATATGGACCATGTGATCCTGACCCAGCACACGGGCGGCGGGCACAAAAATGAACATATGGGAAAAGTAGATTTATTTCTGAACAACATTATTGCAATACAAAATGGCGCCGCAGTCGCCAATGAAGTGAGCCTTGTAAAAGGATATTAAAACGACCGAAACTGACATGCTACTGACAGAAACCGATATCGCAGAAGGTATCCAGGATAAGTATTTTTTGAAATTTGGCACCGCTACGCGCGAAGTCGTGCGGGTTTTCCGATCGCCGGGCCGCATTAACCTCATCGGTGAGCACACCGATTACAACAATGGCTTCGTGCTCCCCGCAAGCGTGGATAAAGCAGTATATTTTGTGATCGCTCCGCGCGAAGATAATCAGGTGATCCTTTACGCAGCCGACCTCGACCAGACCTACTCGTTTTCACTGGACGACCTTTCCAAACCCGAAAAATCATGGCCGCACTACCAGATAGGTATTGTGGAGCAAATTCAAAAGAAGGGTTTGAAGATCGGCGGTTTTCAGGCTGCATTCGGTGGTAATGTACCGGTGGGCGCCGGGCTTTCATCGTCTGCCGCGCTGGAATGCTGCCTGCTGTTTGCATTGAATGAAATCTATGGTTTGAACCTCGACCGGTTCAGCATTGTAAAAATGTCACAAAAAGCAGAGAATGAATATGTTGGCGTACAATGCGGCATTATGGACCAATTTGCTTCGGCATTCGGCAAGGAAGAATCAGTGATCCGCCTGGATTGCCGCTCGCTCGAATACGAGTATTTCCCGTTCCCGATGAACGACTACCTCATTGTACTTTGTGACACCATGGTGAAACATTCACTGGCGAGTTCGGAATACAACACCCGCCGGCAGGAATGCGAAAAAGGAACAGCTGTTTTGCAGCAATACGATGCAAACATACTGAGTCTCCGCGACGCCAATCCTGGATTGGTGGAAGCGCACAAGGATGAAATGGGCGATGTGGTGTACCGGCGCTGCAAGTTTATTACCGAAGAAATCCAGCGCGTCCAAGACGCCTGCGACCTGCTCGTACAGGGCAATCTGCCTGATTTTGGCAAAAAAATGTACGCTACCCATTTCGGTTTGCAGGACGAATACGAGGTGAGTTGCCCCGAGCTTGACTTCCTGGTGGCGCAGACGCTCGACGACGAGTCGGTACTTGGCGCCCGGATGATGGGGGGCGGTTTTGGCGGTTGTACCATCAATCTGGTGAAAAAAGATGCTGTTGATGCTTTTGAAGCAAAAATGAAACAGGCTTATCTGGAAAAATACAACATCGACCTGCCTTGCTACCGTGTGAAAATTACAGACGGCACCGAGGAAGTTGCACTCGCATAATCTGACCATTTACACAAACTCTTAACCTTTGACTATGAGAAGAATCCCTTTTTTACTCACCGCGCTGGTTGGCCTGGCCATTTTCAGTTGCTCAAAAACCAAGAATGAAGAAAAAATGATCAGTACTATTTCCAAAGAGGCTTTCGGCCAACTCCCCGACGGCCAGCAGGCTGACCTTTACACACTGACCAACGCCAACGGCATGACCGTAAACATTACCAACTACGGCGGGATCGTCACCAAACTTACTGCGCCGGACAAAAACGGCCAATGGGCTGACGTCGTGCTCGGCTTCGATTCGCTGCCTCCCTACCTGAGCGGTCATCCGTTCTTCGGTGCGCTGGTAGGCCGCTACGGCAACCGTATTGCGAAGGGTAAATTCAAGCTGAATGGTCAGGAATATTCGCTGGCGATCAACAATGGCCCCAATGCATTGCACGGCGGCACAAAGGGCTTCGACAAAGTGCTTTGGAAAGCGACCGAAATCAAAAAAGATTCGGTAGTAGGCTTGCAACTGGAATATACCAGCAAGGATATGGAAGAAGGCTACCCGGGTAATCTCACCGTGAAAGTGGTTTACACGCTCGACAATGAGAATGCATTGACGATCGACTACACGGCGACCACCGACAAGCCAACCGTAGTCAACCTCACCAACCACTCGTATTTCAACCTCACCGGCCTGAAACGCGACATTCTCGACCACGAAGTGACCATCGAGTCGGATAGTATCGTTCCTGTGGACACTACACTCATCCCTACCGGCAAGCTTCGCGCCGTGGAAGGAACGCCATTCGATTTCCGCAAAGCGACCAAAATCGGGGCGGGCATCAACAAAACAGAGGATGAGCAAATCGCAGCGGGCGGCGGTTACGACCACTGCTGGGTATTGAAACGCAGCGGCGACGGCCTGGTGAAATTTGCCACCGTGCATGAGCCTGAAAGCGGGCGCGTCATGGAAGTGTTCACCACGGAACCTGCGGTGCAGTTTTACACCGGCAATTTCCTCGACGGCAAACTGACCGGCAAAGGTGCCACGTACGTAAAACGCTTCGGCCTCTGCCTCGAAACCGAGCATTACCCCGATTCCCCGAACCAGCCGCAATTCCCGTCAACCACATTGAATCCGGGGGAGACTTATCATACCACTACGAAGTACCAGTTTTCAGCGAAGTAGGCGGCAGACTCAACATTACTCCATTACAACCTTGGCGAAGATCAGGCTGCACCCGCGGCCGGCTTCGCCTTTGTTCTTTTCTGACACTTTTTAGCTAATTTTGATATGCCAACTGTGTTATACATTAATGGTTTTCGGTTCTTTTTCTGGATGAACGAGCACGAACCGATTCACATTCACGTTGAAAAAGGCAAATGTAATGCGAGAGTAATCTTGGTTCCGGAGATCGTGGTTTCCTATAACCATGGTTTCAAGAAGAATGAAATGAGAACCATTTTGGATATAATCGTCTGCAACTATGGAAAAATCATTCAAGCCTGGCATGACACCTTTAATCAGTAAAGAGCTCTTAGCCCTTCTTAAAGAAGCTAGTGATGATGATGTGATCGAAATTTCGGATGATTTTGATCAACGTATTAAGCGGAGTGGCTTAAAAATTCAGCACTTTGCTTTTGAGCGCAAACTTGATCTCGCAGTTTTCATTTTAAGCGATAGGAGCATAATTACTAAGAACTTATCTGATTTTTTTGACCTAGAGAACGTGATTGATTATCATTTACATCAATTTCGCATTACGGAAAACGGCATTCACTGGCCGGATCTAGACATAGACATTAGCCTTCGCGGCCTGTTACAAGAAGAGAAGATATTAACCAAATAATCGACTGACAAGTACCATTTCAATGCTTACTAAAACCGTAAAAATCAGCAATGTTACCAACCTATCCGACGCTCGTTATTGCGCCGGAATGGGTGTTGAAATGCTTGGTTTTTCTATTGATGAAGATTCTCCCAATTACATTTCTCCTAAAAAATTCGAGGATATATGCTCCTGGCTGGCCGGTGTTACGCTCGTAGCGGAAACGGCCAAAACTGATCCGGATGCGATTTTAACAACGCTGGCCGACTATCCCGTACATGCCGTGCAGGTAAATGATCCCGGCCTGCTCAATTACCTCCGCACCGAGCTCGGCCTGCCGCTCCTGCTGCGGGTGAGCGTCGACTTGTACGAAGCCGGTGAAATCGTTGCGATCCTGAGCCGCTACGAAGGTGAGGTGACGCATTTTCTCCTGGAAAGTGACAATGGGGCTGAGCTCTCAGAGTCCTGGATGCAGGTGTTGGCTTCCATTGAAGCCGATTATCCCGTCCTGGTGGGCTTCGGGCTCGACAATGAATTTACGGTAAGCGCTCTTACCGAATTGCTTCCGAACATCGGTATCGCATTGCGCGGAAGCGAGGAAATCCGTCCCGGCTACAAGGATTTTGGCTCGATGATGGACATTCTGGAAGCACTTGAAGAGCAATAACGCCGTTTTTCACCCATTTAAAACACACTCTCACTAAAAACATCCGCTTAACACGCCCACCCGCCGATAATAATTTTCCGGTTTACAGTATCTTGCATTACCTACTACCTTTGATTACAAATAAACACTAAACTAATCATGGAAAAGAAATTGCATCGCATACCTGACCAGGCAGTTTTCGGAGGAGTTTGTGCGGGAATCGCTCAGTATCTGCAAATTGACGTGGTAATAGTCCGCGTGATCTTCGTCGTCATGGCGTTGCCGATATTGCCTCCCGGCTTCGGGATGACCGGATTACTGTACATTATCCTGTGGGCGGTACTGCCAACCGGCCCCGCCGGCGAAGTGTACACTACCCACACCGCCTTTGGTTCTTCCGAGCCGTCCAGGCCGTCCGATCCGCTGTCGGAGAAGAAGAAGTCCGATCAGACAATGATGATCCTTGGCGGCGTGCTGATCTTTTTCGGTGGATTAATGCTGGTGGACGATCTCCCATTCTGGTTCTCATTCAAAAAGTATTTCTGGCCGATTGTGCTGATCGGTGTGGGTGCATTCCTGATCCTGCGCCAGCGCGATAAACAGCAGGAGAACAACCCGACCGTGTACCCTACCACGCCTCCACCCACAGAGCCCGTAGATCCCGGTCCTGATCCGCAGCCCTACACACCTTTTTCACCCGCTTCTTCCACGGAAACGCATTTTCCCGAAGATCCTGAATTGAAAAAACCGGGCAGCGGCGACGACGACGTGATTAAAGTCAACTAACCTTCCTGAATCTTACCATAAACCATAAAGCCATGAATTTCACAAACATTTTCTGGGGAGTAATGCTCATTGTGATCGGGTCGCTGTTCCTGGTTGAAGAGCTTACTGCATTCGATTTCGGCCGCTTCTTCTGGCCCATTATCCTCATCGTAACCGGCGGGCTGCTGCTATTGCGCAACTTCCTGAGTTCAGACAATACTAACCGATCAAACATATAAGATCATGAAAAACTCACGTGGCATTGTTTGGGGCGGACTGCTGGTCATTCTGGGGGTGATCTGGCTGCTCCGGAGCATGAACCTGCTGAACATCGACTGGGACCTGGTACTCCCCTACTGGCCGGTACTGCTCATACTGGCCGGCGCGATCCTGATGGCGGCGGGCAGGGAGCGCGGCTCCGGCGGAATCGTCGCATTGCTCATTACCCTGGCCGTTTTCGGTGGTGTAGTCAACAAAACGCACCGGGCATTCGATAACCATGGCAATAACTGGAATTTCGATTGGGACGATGATGACGGTGATCATGAATACGGCTATCATCACGATGATGACGACAACGAGGAAGAAAACGATAACGACGACCAACAAGAGCATTGGAAAGACGGCGACCGGCCTGTCAACAATGCTTACCACTACGAGATGCAGGATTTTATCCAGAAAGCCAATTTCAATCTCGAAGGCGGTGCGGGTTCTTTCTCACTGCATGGAAATACGGCCAAGCTTTTTGAAGCGGCTACGACCAGTACGGTGGTGGGTTTCCGGTCCAATACGTCCGTTAACAAGCTGAACAATTCTGCCTCGGTAACCCTGAAAATGGAAGAAGGTAATGTCAAAATCAAGAACGGGGAAATGTCCAACCAGGCCAAAATCCAGTTGAACGAAAAACCGGTCTGGAACATCGACCTGGGCATAGGTGCCGGAAAAGGTGATTTCGATTTCAGTAACTACAAAGTTGAAAAACTGAAAGTAAGCACCGGCGTGGCGGATATGGACATTCGCCTGGGCGACAAAATGCCTGTTGCCAATGTTGACATTGAAGCAGGCGTAGCATCGGTAACCCTCGAAATTCCTGAATCCGTGGGCTGCGAAATGCGCATGGACGGGGCCTTGAATGCCAAAAACATGGAGGGTTTGAGCAAAGTAGGCAACGGCTACTACCGCACTTCCAACTTCGATACAGCAACAAAGAAAGTGATCGTACATTATGAAGGCGGGCTTACCAGCATCAATATCAAACGGTACTAGCCCATCCTTTTGAATCGCACAAAAAGAATATCTTTGCAGCCTTTGCAAGGATATTTTTTTATGTTCAAAACAGTCTTTTGCCTGCTGCTGACGGGCTTCCCCGCTTCCCAAACCATCGCCCAATCCCCGAAACCGCTTCCTCCCATCGAGCAAAAGATGGTGGACCGCGGGCTTGTTGATATTCAGAAAGCAGATCCCGACATCCGGGTTGAATTGAAGTATTCCACTACCGACAATTTCATCGGGCGCGACGTGTATGGTGACCTCACGCGTGCGTACCTGCAACCCGAAATGGCCAAACGCCTGGCCAAAGCCAGCGCGCTACTTAAAAAAGAAAAGCCGGGATACCGGCTGCTCGTGTACGACGCTGCCCGCCCCAATTCTGCCCAGTACGACCTCTGGAATGCATTGGATCACCTGAAAATCCCGGCACGCAGTAAAACGCAATATGTGGCCGATCCGAAGATCGGTTCTAATCACAATTTCGGATGTGCCGTCGACCTGACCGTTGTCGATGAAAACGGCAAACCGCTCGACATGGGCACTAAATTCGACTTTTTTGGTCCGTTGGCCTATCCCCGGTCCGAACAGGAAATGCTGAAAAAAGGCAAGCTGACGGTTCGCCAGGTGGAAAACCGCCAGCTATTGCGGAAAGTGATGACCCAGGTGGGATTCAAGGTCAATACCACGGAATGGTGGCATTTCGACGGCATGTCGAAAGCGCAGGCCCGTGCTAAATACGGAATGATTCCCTGAGGAAACTATTCAGCGCGAACGCTACTCCCACCAGTTACTTCCTTTTCGACTTTCGGGTTACCGCGGTAACGCACATTGCTCGCGCCGCTGGCTTTCACGTCCAGCAAACGGGTAACCCAGACTTTGGCATTGCTTGCCCCTGAAATATCCAGATCCGACTCTTCCGCTTCCAGATCAAACGCATTCACCTGGGAAGCACCGGAAGCTTCACCGTCCATAAATTTCATTTTACCAAAAACACTCAGCCGGGAGGCTCCGCTGACATCGAACTTCAAGGTAGTACCACTTCCTTCGAAGTCGCACAGAGATGCACCGGAAAGCTCTATGTCGATGCTCGGCAGATTTTCGAATTTGTCTATCTCGGCATTCACAGCACCTGAAAAGTCGACGCCGGCGAGATCAGGCATGGTAATGTCGATATCCATTCTCTGCCGTTTTCTCCACGAATTATTATAGCGGGCAGTGAGTTTGCCATCCTGAACGAAAATGTTCAGATCGTCGAGGTCGTTCCGTTCGCCGGTGGCCTCCACGGTAAACGATGAGCCGGCTACCACGTGAACACGGATTGCATCACTTATTTCCAATTCATCGAAATTGCGAAAGTCATAAGTGCGTGTTGTTTCGCCCCGCGGTGGTATGTCGTCATCGCTGTTGATGTTAACACAAGACTGAAAACCGTAGGCAATGGCAAGGACAATCGATAGTTTGAGAAATGGTTGTTTCATAGCTAAAAGATGTTTTGAGCTATGACAACTGCCCACTTCGATCCCCCTATTCAAAAAAATAAAATTTCTCATAGGGGTACACGTCTGGTAAGTTGTCTCATTCCAAAGGACATCCAAAATGACCGCTCTTCTATATCAGGAACCGCTAATCGAAAGAGATTATCTATTTTTGACCGAAAATCAAAAACAGATAACGGTGCACTCTTCCGACCCAGAAATAGTCAGCGCGATCAGGCGGGGCGACGAACAGGCCTTTGAGCAGACTTTCCGTACCTATTATCCGAGGCTTTGCAACGATGCTTGCACGATGCTTAAAGACGAAGAAGAGTCGGAAGAAGTCGTCCAGACGGTGTTTCTGACGATCTGGGAGAAGCGGGAAGATCTTGAAATCACGCTTTCGCTTAAATCTTACCTGTACAGGGCCGTACACAATCATTGCCTTAACCGCTTCAAGCACGCTACCGTACGAGAGGCCCATAAGGACTACACCATGTACTTTGCGAGCGGGTCATACGACTCGGTGACCGAGGTGATCCACGCCAGCGAACTGGAAGAGCGCATCGAGCGGGCGGTAAGCACATTGCCCGAACAATGCCAGAAAGCATTCAGGCTCAGCCGTTTTGAGGAGTTGAAATATCAGGAAATAGCAGATCAGTTGGGAATATCCATTAAAACGGTGGAAAATCAGATAGGGAAAGCATTGAAAATTCTGCGCGCGGAACTGGCGGATTACCTGCCGGTTACGCTTTGGTTGTGTTGTAGTGTTGTTGAACAGTTAATCGGATCGTAACCATGAACTCATCTCATGCAAACATATCGGAGGAACTGCTGGCACGCTACCTGGCCGATACCGCTTCGGAATCCGAAAGAAATGATGTGGAAGCCTGGCTCGCCGAGTCGGAAGCCAATGCGCGGGAACTGGCGACCTACCGGCTCATATGGGACCACACGGCGTCCATGAAAAAATCCGCGGCGGTCGATACCGATGCCGCCTGGAATAAGATGAAGGGCAAAATGCAGGTAGGCAAAGCTTCACCTGCCGAACCCGAAGCAAAGGAGGCCAGGACCATCGAATTCCGTCCTGAGGCACGTCAGCGCAGGTTACCGGTGACGGTCTGGGCGGCGGCCATGATAGCCATTCTCGTGGCAGCTTTCGGGTGGTTTTTCCTGATTGCCGATAAAACCCCCGAATCAGTAGAGGTAGCCACCGCTAACAATACGACCGAGCAACTGCTTCCCGACGGAACGAAAGTATTTCTCAATTACAATTCCAAATTGACTTATCCCGAAAACTTCACGGGCGACCTCCGCACGGTTTCATTGCAGGGTGAAGCGTTTTTTGATGTGAAGCGTGACGCCGCACATCCATTTGTAATTCAGGCAAATGGCACGGAGATCCGGGTGCTCGGAACGTCGTTCAATGTAAAAGCATATAACGAATCGCCTGTGCGGGTGGACGTCGCCACGGGGAAAGTGCGCGTGAGCAAAGACGCGCATCGCGTCGAACTGGTGAAAGGACAAAGTGCCGAAGTATTGAAAGACTCGATCCGGAGCCTGCAAGCCAACATGAACCTGATGGGCTACCGGACCCAGGTTTACGAGTTTAATGCGGCCGACCTGCAAGATGTCGTCAGCTCGATCCGCGACGGCTACCATGTGGATGTGCGGTTGTCCAATGACAAGATCGCACAATGCAGGCTCACGATCCGCTTCGAGAAAGAACCGGTGGATGCTACATTGGCCGTCATCGCCGAAACCCTCGACCTGAATCTCCGGAAGGAAGGGAAAGTGTACTGGCTCGAAGGAAACGGTTGCGAATAGAAACTACAAGTTATCCTGCTTTGAAAATACTTTACAGAATCACTTTCTGCTGTCTCTGCGTCTGTCTGCTCCCAGGCACTATCTTCGCCCAGGATTTGCTGGAAAAGCGCATTACATTAAAAGTGACCAACCAGCCGCTCGACGAAACATTACAAAAAATAGGCGATTTGGGCGGTTTCAGTTTCTCTTATAGCCCCGACATGATCGACGTTAAAAGCCGTGTGTCGATTCAGGCTATCAACCGCAGTATACGGGAAATATTGAATGCGATATTCAAAGATAAGGTCACATTCAAAGAGCGCCGCCGCTACATTATCCTTCAAAAAAATACAGAAACCGAAAAGCCGCAGGAACCCGAAAATTTTGACCTGAACGGCTATATTATCGACAACAAAACGGGGAAAAAGCTGGCAAATGCGAGTATTTTCGAGTCGGTAACCCTGGCATCGGCGGTAAGTAACCAATATGGCTATTACAAAATCCGCCTTCCGGCAGCCCGCTCTTCGCTCCGGCTGGAAATCCGCAAGGAAGACTATATAGGCAAGTCTATCCCCATTCCCACACGCAAAGACACCTATTTGCAGATCTCGCTCAACCCGGACACGCTGAAACCCATTTCGGGTAAACTCGCTACCCACACGCCCGTGCAGGTGGATTCGCTGCATACCAGGGTCGCTATACCCCAGTTTGAAATAGCGAAAGCGGAATTACAGCGCGACACCATGTTTATCGATAGCTCTGCGAATGGGAAAGCCATCACGTGGGCCGATTACGAAACGCTGCGCAAGCGATACCGGCGCGTTCAGAACAAGTTTGTCAGCGCATTTGCGTCTGCCAAACAGGCCATACACACCCGTAACATCGAGGATACGCTCTATGCGCCGTTCCAGGCATCCGTCCTCCCCTTTTTGGGCACCAATCACGGCCTGAGCGGGAATATTGTGAATGAATATTCCATTAACCTCATCGCCGGCTACTCGCTGGGCGTGTCCAAATTTGAAATCGGCAGTTTGATCAACGTGGTGCGCGGCAATGTGACCGGCTTCCAGTTTGCGGGTGTAAGTAATATCGTCGGCAATGATGTGGTCGGATTTCAATACGCCAATGCGCTGAACATGACGCTGGGCAACTTCACCGGTTTTCAGGGAACACATTTGCTTAATTACATAGGCCGCAACTTTAATGGCTTCCAAGTCGCCGGCGTCGGGAACGTGGTGGTGGGCGAACTGCGCGGTTATCAGTTTTCTACGGGCTACAATTATGCTCATACGGTCAAAAGCGGCCACCAGATCGGGGCAGTCAACTACGCCGATTCTACCGCCACGGTTCCGTTCGGGCTTTTCAGCTGGGTGCATAGCAACGGGTACCGCCGCTATGAATTCTCTACCGACGAGTTCAACTACTTCAATACGGCATTCAAAACCGGTGTCAGCCGCTTTTACAACATTTTCAACCTCGGTTTCAGCGGTCTGGCCAAAGACAAGCCGCTGTTCACCATCGGGTACGGCTTCGGAACGGCTCAGAATCTGGGCAGAGGTTGGAGTGCGAATGCGGATCTTACGGGGAGCCTTGTGTTACTCGAGCACAATATTTCCGACGATATCAGCCAGGGCCTGGTGAAGTTTGCATTGGGCATTGAAAAGAAACTCGGCTCGCGATTTGCCCTGTTCGTCGGTCCGTCGATCAACACATTCTTCGCCAAACACTCGGGCCTCATCAATGCAGAAGGCAAGAAAGGCATGTCGCCGGTTTGGGTAGGTCAAAAACCGGACGGCTCCACCAAAGTCTACGGCTGGCTCGGCTTCCAGGCAGGAATCCGGTTTTTGAATAAAATTTGAGATTATTTTTGACTGGGGATTTCTAAAAGCAGCCGGTTCAACTCCTCCTCAGAAATATCAGATTGCTCCGATTTGTCATAAATTGAAATCAGAAACACCTTGCTGTCGATCACTTTGACATGAGTAATCACCCGGGCTCCTCCACGCTTCCCCTTACCTTTGGATCTGACGGATAATCGGATTTTGTAAAAGCCTCTGGGAAGCTGCGTTCCCATGAAGGGATTATTTTCAAGCTGTTCAATCAAATCCAGCAGTTCCGCTGCCAGCGAAGCAAATTTCTTTCTGAGCCTTTTGGCTTCTTTTTCAAAATTTGGCAGGGTCTCAACTTGAAAACTCATAAATCCTTCAAAAACGCTCTGGCCGAACGGGTCTGCAAACTGCCCTCCTCCACCAGCGCCATTTCTCTGATCCCCTCCCTGATATTGGCACGAACCTCCTCGTCCGTATCCTCCTCAATCCGCTCACTTACCTTCACGAAGGGAAATTTCTTCAAGAGATCACGCAGAAAATCAAGTTCATTATCCTCTACTTCAACGGTTAGCGTTGCCATACAATCAGAGTTATTTTTAATATAAATATAGCAAAAACCCAAGTCAAATTTATCAGAACCCGATCCGCTTTCGCCCGTTCTGCACGGATGCCCCGTTCACGTGTGCGCGCAGTTCCGCGAGTTCCTTTTCGAATCCGCCGGACAAAATCGGGAACCGGCACCAGGAACGGGGGTCGAGGTTGCGGTCGTCGAGGTGGAATGAAGGAGCATAGCGTTCGCGCTTCCATTGGTTGCGGCTCCATAGTTTGAAGAAGCGTTCGGTCCACCCGAGCAACTGCTCCGTACTGTACACGGTTTTATAGCGCACGTACAGATTTTTGTATGACTCCAAAGGCGACTTCTTATCCCGGATAGCAAACCCTTCCAAGTCATTCAAAAACTCATAAGGCATCAAATCGGCTTCGTCTGTCTGCGTTTGCGCGAGCGGACGAAGCTCCGCGGTCGGTTGCAGGCTGTTTACCTTTTTCAAACCCTCGATACGGATATGCCTGCCTTTCACTTCGCAGCCCACCGTTTCGAGCCAGCGGAGCCACTGGCGCAGGTAATGCTTGTCGATCCCGGCCAGCGGACTGATGCTGCCCGAAGTGTCGCCGTCCATCGTTGCATACCCTACGGCCGCTTCGGAGCGGTTCGAAGTGGCGAGCAACAGGTGGTTGGATAGGTTTGTGAGCAACCACACTCCCGGGGCGCGCACCCGTGCCTGAATGTTCTGCAATGCGATATCGTCCTGCTCCCAGGTCAGTTTGCGGCCAATCTGGTCCTCGATAAGCCCTTTATAAGTTTCTACAAGACCATTGATATTCACATTATAGAATGTAGAACCAATCGATTCCGCCAGTGATTGCGCGGATTCAAGCGTATCGGAAGAACTGTTTTCGGTCCCCTGATAAATATTGTGGATCAAGACCCTCGCAAGATCTTCCTCCGTTGTGGCCGATTGGATACCCTTGATGTAAGACAGCTTCTGCTTGAAGCGGTCCATCCCGATACTTTCATCTGCCAGCCGGATCATCAACCCGCACAAAGCCGTGCAGGCGCAGGAATCGGCGCCGCCCGAAAGCGATATGGTAAAACCGTTCGACCGGCTTTTTCTGAGGTAGTCGAACAATGCCAGGCATTCAGCCCTCGCAAACTCTTCTTCCTTCAGTGCACCTCCTTTTTCAAAAGGCTCGATATCTGGCACTTGCGGTAATACCGGCTCGATTTCCGGGAAGTCGTAACGGGCAGGGATACGCCACGTCCGTTCCGGTACCGGGGTCGCGATCTTGCTTTGCACCTGGCTCAACCGGGTATATTCTGTATCGATAACCGCCGTGGTAATCACATGATCCTCGTAACTGAACCGTGGGCTGGAAGCGAGCAGGTCTCCATTCGAAGCGATCATTGCGTCGCCGTCGTACACAGCCCTTCCTGCCTCATTACCGAGGAGATTAGTATAAATATAGCTGCATGAAAATGTCCTTGAGGCGTCCACGACCAGCTTTTCGCGCACCATAAATTTGTTGAATGCAAAATGGCTCGCGCTCGGGTTCAGGATAATGTCCACGCCCCGCTCATAATGCCGGCGCGCCGGACGATTGGCTACCCAGCCATCCTCGCAAATCTCGAAAGCGATCTTCACACCATGCGAACCACCCTGGATGGGGCCTGACGCAACATCAAAAATCACATCACCGATCGGGTAAAACATTTGATTGACCTCGATACTCTCTACCACTCCCGGCTGCCATGGCCTGAACCACCGCGCCTCATAATGAATGCCGTTGTTGGCAAGATTCTGTTTGCAGTAAAATCCCGCAATATGCTTGTTAGAAACGAGGCAGGCCGCATTGTACACGCTTCCATTGTGCCGCAGCGGCAATCCCACGGCAACGATCATTCCGGCCGTTTCTTCCACGATCTCCAGCAGACAGCGCTGCGCCTGTTCCACCATGTCGGGAGCGAAAAAATAGTCGTCGCAGCCGTAGCCCGAAATACACAGCTCGGGCAGGCAAAGCAGGCTTACCTCCTGCTTCCGGGCCTCCCTGATCGCATCGACGATATTTCGGGTATTGGCCTCCCAGGCCATGGGTGTCTGGTTTACAACTCCGGAAGCAACTTTGATCAACGGCATGGGCAATCGTATGGTTTTGCGATTCAGCATCGCTTATATGATAAATCAAGACAGGCAACTTAATAAAAAAATGCCTTTTTCGAAGCGGTAAGGTTTTTTCCTATTTTTGTCAACAACTAATTTAAAGAAAGATTCCTCTTGCAGTTCCCCTCATTCATCGCCAAACGCATTCGTCATAACGAAGCAGGATCTTTTTCTGCCACAGTTTCGCGAATCGGCGTGGCCAGTATTGCCATTGGTATTGCAGTGGGAATCATCGCATTTGCGGTTTTGCTCGGTTTCAAGCAAACCATCCAGCAAAAAATATTCCTTTTCGGAGCCCATATCAATATCAATGCCTTTTCGCAGGGCAATACCTATGAAGAAGCTCCCCTGCCGACCAAAAATTCGGTTTCGGAAATCCTTCCAACCATCCCGGAGATCCGCCGCTGGCAAGCCGTAGCACACAAATCGGGCATTTTGAAAACGCCCGACGAAATCAAAGGGGTAATACTGAAAGGCGTAGGTAAGGATTACGACTGGGAAACTTTCAGGCACAACCTCGTTGATGGCCGACTCATTTCCCGTACCGATTCGTCCGCCATTAAATACGGATATTCATCTCAAATCCTGATCAGCCGTAAAATAGCCTCCCAAATGCGCCTGAAAACGGGCGACGATGTGATCATGTACTCCCTGCAAAATCCGCCGCGGCCCCGCAAACTGATCATCGCGGGGATTTATGAAACCGAAATGGAGGAATTTGACAATAACCTCATTATCGGGGACATCGGGCTCGTCCAACGGCTCAATGGCTGGGGCGCGGATTCCGTCGGTACTTACGAAATTTACCTCAAAAACTTCCAGGACCTCGACCTGGTCACGCATAAGCTGCGGCGTGAGCTCCCACCCGGGCTTTTTCTGCAAAAGGTGACGAGCCTCTTTCCCCAAATATTCGATTGGCTCATTCTCCTCGACCGCAACACGGCCGTTTTCCTGACGCTCATTCTTTTTGTAGCCTGCTTCAATATGATCTCGATCCTGCTGGTCATGATCATGGAAAGGACGCCGCTGATCGGATTGCTGAAAACACTTGGAAGCCCCAACCGTCAGATCCGGATGATTTTTTTCCGGGTTGGCCTGGATCTGGTGCGCAAAGGCATTATCATCGGGAACGTGGTCGCATTGCTGCTTTGCTGGCTGCAATATCAGTTCAAGCTCATCCCGCTCGACCCGGTCAATTATTACATGGATACCGTTCCCATCGTGTTCGACTGGGGCATTTTCGCGATGGTGAATGTGGTCACGGTCATGATCACCGCGGCCATTCTGCTCATCCCCACCCTCATTATCACCCGCATCCAGCCGATCAAAGCATTGTTGTTCAAAAAATAAATGCGCGGGTCTTCGGGAACGTCTGAGGTACCCTGACTAATCTCTTACCAACGTGCGGAGTTGAGTAAACCTGCGGCTCTCAGCAAGGTGTCGTCATGCTTTGCGAAGCAGAATCGGAGTGTTTTGAAGTCTGTTTCCCTGCCATAGAATGCAGAAACGGGTATAGCAGCTACGCCAACTTCCCTTGTGAGCCGCTCCGCCAGTGCCAGGTCATTTTCATCGGATAAATGCGCGTAAGACACATTCTGGAAAAAACTGCCCTCCGAGGGTTTCAGTACAAAACCAATGTCCTTAATAGCGTCATTAAACAAATCCCGCTTCCGCTCGTAGAATGCCGACAGCGACAAATAATGCTCCGGGTCTTCGAGGAATTCAGCGACTGCAAATTGCAATGGCGTCACCACGCTGAATACCAGAAACTGATGGATTTTGCGGAACTCCGCGGTAAGCTCGGCTGGTGCCAGGCAATAGCCCAGTTTCCAGCCCGTAGTATGAAACGTTTTCCCAAACGACCCGCACACAAAGCTGCGCCCGGCGAGCGAAGGAATGGAAGAGACCGATATGTGCCCGCGTCCGTCGAAGACAATGTACTCATATACCTCGTCGCTGATGACGAATAAATCATGCGCCTCCGCCAGCGACGCAAGCGACTGTAAATCAGAAGAAATCCATACTTTTCCGGTCGGGTTATGCGGGGTATTAACAATGATAGCCCTCGTTTTTTCCGTAATGCAGGATCGCACGACCTCCCAATCGATCGCTTTGTATTGCGGGTCGAGCGTCACGAATACCGGCACACCGCCGCTGAGTTCGATGGCGGGCACATAACTGTCATAGGCCGGCTCGAATACGATCACTTCATCACCCGGATGCACCACGGTGCTGATCGCCACGAACAATGCTTCGGTGGCGCCGCTGGTGACAGTGATCTCGGTTACCGGATGGTACTCGCGGCCCGATGCATCGAACGTTTTTCGTGAAATGGCTTCCCGCAGCGTCAATGCGCCGGGCATAGGCGCATACTGGTTTTTGCCCGACCGCACATATTTATCGACCAGCTGTTGCAAGTCGGGCGAGCAATCGAACTCGGGGAAACCCTGCGCCAGGTTCAGCGCCTTGTGCTCTTCGGCCAGCGCCGACATTTTGGTGAAAATGGTGGTCCCGACGTGGGGAAGTTTCGATTGCAACCTGTTTTTCAATAACATATCCCAAAAAACGTATTAAAACAAATACTGCGTCAGCGGCAAAACCAAAGATAATGCATGGCTGCCTTGCTGACACGGTATGGATGTCAAAGTATGTAATTTCCGCTAGCGGCCGTCATAAATAGCCTTCAAAACCGCCTCGATATCCGGAGTATTATCGAAATCTACATCCACAAATGCGTACCCAACGCGGCGGTCGCGGCGAACCACAAAAAGCGAAGGTGTGAAAACTTCCTCCGAAATGCCCGCAATGCGGTCCCAGATCGGCGAGGTCTCTGAAAACACACCATAGGAGCGTGCCACATTGTAATTTTTATCATGGTAAATCTGCACCTCGCCATCCAGCTTCCTGGCAATGCGCCCGATTTCCTTTTGAGATTCGTTGGTGAGTATCAGCAGCTGCCCGCCCAAAGCTTCCACCTGCGGCGCAAGCGACTTCATGGCTTCAAGGTGCTTCGGCGCGTAGCTGCCCCAGCAGTTGCAATAAAAACTGAGCACGAGTGGTTTGAAACGCACCAAATCGAGGATCGAACGCAATTCACTATCCGACGACGTTCCCGCAAGCGACGTCACCGGAAACCCCTCCTCGTTGCGGAGATAGAATAACGGTGCCAGTTCACTTTCCCGGGGCGGTTCGATCTGCTCTTCCGCTTCCCGTTGTTTGAGTTGTAAGGTGGACACGTTGCCCAATTCGTCTTCAATTTCGTAGTACATAATGCCAGGGGGTCTTCTGATTCTGGATCAAATTTAGCTCCAATCTATTTACCCTACAAATTTAATAGACTTATTTTACCACCGCCCTTTTTAGTATAAATCCTGATTAGGCGCTTATACTGTCAATCTACAAGCCGCTAAACCCGATGCGACACCTCAACCGAGCCCTTTCGACGCTTTTGTTACTATTTGTACCGGCCCTGATCTTCGGGCAGACTATCACCTGGAAAGAGATCCATCCGGGCATCTGGAAGGGCACTGCGGGTAAGCCCGATGCCTACGATCTCCTCAAAGCGGCGGAAGCCACCGCCTCGCCGGCGCTGCTGCAACTTCCCAGACAGGATTTTCCACTCGACAAATCGGCCATTTCATTCCAATTGAACAATGGCAAATCCTATTTACGACTGCCTCTGCAAAGGAATGAGCAGATCTATGGCTTCGGTCTCAACTTTCAGACCATCCATCAGCGAGGCCGCATTATGCAGCTCCACGCCGACCATTACGGCAAGTCCGACAATGGCCGCACGCATGCACCGGTGCCGTTTTATGTGTCGTCGCTGGGTTATGGTGTTTTTGTAAATTCTGCCAAATACATCGACGTCTATGCGGGGTCGGGCGTGCGCAAGGACAGCAAAAACCCTCCGAAAATCATGGACCGCAACACAGACAAGAACTGGGAAGCTCACCCCTATTCCGACGCGGTAGAAATGCTGATACCAGCCGAGGGTATTGAAATTTACATTTTCGCAGGCCCGAAACCCGTCAACGCCGTCGAGCGCTTCAACCTGCTGAGCGGCGGAGGCTGCCTGCCGCCGCGCTGGGGGCTGGGTTTTACGCAGCGCGTTCACCGGCTTTACACGGCCGACCAGGTGAAACAGGAAGCGCAAGCATTTGAAGAAAAAGGCTTCCCGCTCGATTTCATCGGGCTTGAACCCGGCTGGCAAACCAAATCGTACCCGTGCACATTTGAATGGGACCGCTCGCGTTTCCCCGATCCGGCAGGCTTTGTAAAAGATATGGATAAGGCGGGTGTCAAAATCAATCTCTGGACCAACCCTTATGTCTCCCCCGACGCGGCTATTTATAAGGCAATAGCCCCTTATACCGGCTCTCACACCGTTTGGAACGGCATCGTTCCGGACCTCTCCATGCCGCAGGCCCGCAAAATCCTGTTCGATCAGTTTGAAAAAGAGCATGTCAAAATCGGTGTGGGTGGATACAAGATCGATGAAGTGGATGGTTTCGACTCCTACCTCTGGCCGGACGTAGCCACATTTCCTTCCGGCCGCTCTTCCGAGCAGATCCGCCAGACCTACGGGCTGCTCGTGCAGAAACACAGTTTTGAAATGTTCCGCCGCAACAACAGGCGCACCTACGGGCTCGTGCGCGCCTCGAACGCGGGCGGCGCACCATTTCCCTATGTGATTTACAATGATAATTATAGCCACGAAGATTTCATCACCGCGCTCATCAACAGCGGCTACGCGGGCGTGCTCTGGACACCGGAAGTACGCGCTTCCAAAACAGCCGAAGAATGGCTCCGCAGATTTCAAACAGTATGCTTTTCACCAATGGCGATGATCAACGCGTGGTCGAGCAGCATGCAGCCGTGGACATTTCCCGAGGTAGCGCCGCAGATCAAGGCCCTGGCGGAGCTGCGGATGCGGATGATGCCTTACTGGTATTCCGAATTTGCCAAATACCATTACAACGGCACGCCGCCATTCCGCGGAATGAGCCTTGAAGAGGGTTTTGGAATGAATATGAAGAAAGAGAAAACGGTGACCAGTCTGGAAGAAAACCCCTACGAAGAGGCGGTTACCCGGGAGGTGAAAGACCAGTATATGGCAGGTGAGTACCTCCTGGTAGCGCCGCTCTTCACCGGGCAGACTTCGCGGAAAGTTATTTTACCCAAAGGTAAATGGTACGATTTCTACACAGGCAAACTGGCTGGCGACGGGGAGGTGATTACCATTAACCCGGGAATGGACCAGATACCGGTTTTCGTCAAAGACGGCGGCATTATTCCCATGATGCCGGCCATGCTGCACGCCCCGCACTCCGGGGTCAAAACGGATATTGAAATCCGGCATTACGGGCAAAAGAATGGAGATTATAAGCTTTACGATGACGACGGCGAGACCTTTGCTTACGAAAAAGGCGCATTCTCATGGCGTAATGTTAGGGTAGAGCGCCAGGGCGGCCAACTCAAAGGCAGCATTTCGGCCCCCGAAACCGGCAAGCCGAATACGATAGGGAATGTCAGCTGGCGGTTTATGACCGAATAGCGCTAGTATGCGTCCAGATCGCGGAAGGCTGCGCTGAAATGTCCTTTTTCGAGCGGATTTTTGGCCAATGCCTCGGAGAGAAACTCGGGGTAAATGCGGATTGAATGCAAGTCGGCCACATCGTGCCAGTGAAACAGCAGCTCCTCCTGCCCTTCCGAGCCCAGGAAATCGTTTTGGTGAGGAAGGTTTTGGATCTGCATTGCAAAATAGAAGCCGACCTCGTGGTATTTATCGCCGTTGTACAGAAAGAAATTCTCGGATACCCACAGCATTTCCCCGGCTTCGGCGTCCATACCGGTTTCTTCCTTCATTTCACGCTGTAAAGTGTCCTTTGAAAACTCGAACAGCTCACAGCGCCCGCCCGGGAGCGTCCAGTAGTTATCGGAAGGCGTCTTGTGCAGCAGCACCTTCCCATTCAGCAACGCCACGCCGGCGACCCGGTAGTTGAACAATGCTCCATCAATGCGCAGGCTGATCATCCGTAATGCCGTTTTTCCCCCTAAACTACGGTTTTTCCGACAGACGACGCCCGTATCGTCAATGCAGTTTTGAGCGAGCGTGTTTCGAACTGGTCGGTTTTCTGCGGGTGTTCGATCAAACGGATCAGCAATTCCACGGCCTGCTGCCCCATTTCCATGGCGGGCTGCATTACGGTGGTCAAAGGCGGATTGAGCAAATCGGCCACGCTGATATTGGTAAAACCGACGATCGCGATCTCATCCGGCACCCGGATTCCCTTCCGTTGAAATACCGACATGCAGCCGGTAGTGAGCCGGTCGCTGGCCGTAAATATGGCATCCGGCGGCTCGGGCAATGCAAGCATCTCCTCTATGGCAGCTTCGTTTTCCGCTTCTATTTTGCCGCCGTAAAGACAATATTTGACATACGACTCATCGAATGGAATGCCGTAATCTTCCAGCGCCTTTTTATAACCGGCCAGCCGTTCCGTCGTGATCGACAGGTAAATAGGGCTTGTGAGGTGCGCAATACGCTTGCGCCCGGAAAGGATCAGGTGCTCCGTCGCTTCATAGCTTCCGGTGAAGTTGTCGGCTACCACTTTATGTGTTTCAATGTCGTTGGGCACGCGATCGAGGAAGACGATCGGCAGGCCTTTCTCCATGAGTTCCTGGAAATGAACGAGGTTTGTCGTAAGACTTGCCAATGATACCAGCAACCCGTCCACACGGCGGGAGACGAGGTAATTGGTATTTGCCACCTCCCGTTCATAGGAATCATGGCTTTGGAAGATCACTACATGATAACCCAGGTTATAAGCAATGGATTCAATGCCGTTGATGAGCTGCGAGAAAAAGTGGTTCGCTATTTCAGGGATGATGACGCCGATTGACTTGCTTTTGCTGTCTTTCAAGCTCAGCGCAATGGGGTTCGGGCGGTAGTTCATCCGCTCGGCATATTCCATGACGAGCTTTTTCGTCTCAGGGTTAATCTCGTAGCTGTTTCGCAATGCACGTGAAACCGTCGAAGTAGATAGGTTCAGTGCCTTTGCAATATCCTTGATGGTGATGGTTTCCAATGGAAAAATTGGTTTATTCCAACTTATTATTCATTTCAAAATATCCTTTACCCCTCCGTGCCTTTCCACCGGACTGTCAATTTATCTCAAAATTTACAATCATCCGGCTCAACTGACAACGTTCCCGATAACGATTGCACAAAAAAAGACAATTCGTTATTTGATTTTTCTGATTATTCAGTCTAACATCGTTTGGCTGGGGTCTATTTACAATCGACGCTAAAATTATCGGATACCCCGAAAAAGACAAATCACAAACCCATTAATGAATACCGCTAGTATTTTTGATCTGACCGGAAAGAAGGCATTGGTAACCGGCTGCAATCGCGGCATCGGGAAAGCCATGGCAGAAGCACTCGCCGAAGCCGGCGCGGACATTATCGGCGTCGCTTCCTCGACATTTACGGATGATAACGAAACCGGGCAGGCGATCCGGCGAACGGGCAGGAATTTTTATCCCTACCAAGCCGATCTCGGCGATCGCGCCATGCTTTACCAGTTTATCGGCCAGGTCAAAAAAGACCACCCGGTGATCGACATTCTCATCAACAATGCGGGGATCATCCTCCGCCAGCCCGCCGCGGAGCATCCGGACGAATATTGGGACAAGGTCCTGAACATTAATCTCGACGCTCCGTACATACTTGCCCGTGAGCTGGGAAAGGAAATGATCGCGCGCGGGTCGGGCAAGATCATTTTCACTGCGTCACTCCTTACATTTCAGGGGGGTATCAATGTGCCTGGCTACACGGCATCCAAAAGTGCCATCGGCGGCCTCGTGAAAGCACTGGCCAACGAATGGGCCGGCAAAGGCGTGAATGTAAACGCCATCGCGCCCGGCTATATCAATACCGACAATACCGAAGCACTGCGCAACGACCCCGTCAGGTCAAAGTCGATCCTCGACCGCATTCCTGCCGGGCGCTGGGGGCTGCCCGAAGATTTCAAGGGCCCTGCCCTTTTCCTTGCCTCCGAAGCCGCAAGCTACGTGCATGGGACCATCTTAACCGTCGACGGCGGATGGATGGGCCGTTAAAAAAATCAATTAACCCAAAGATATTCAACAAGTTGCCGCATATCATGCAAATCCGATTCGAAAGCAGCCGGAAAGAAACCGCCCAAATGGACACCGACACATTGCGGGAAAATTTCCTCGTCCAGGACATATTCCGGGATGGCGAAATCCATTTCGTATACAGTCATTACGACCGCGTGATCATCGGCGGCGCCATTCCGCTGGCCACGCCGCTGGCAATCCCGGTGTTTGATGCATTAAAAGCTTCCTACTTCCTGGAAAGACGGGAAATCGGCATTATCAACATTGGCGGCGACGGCGAAGTAATTGCCGACGGAGTGCATTTCCCCGTCAGCAAACTGGGCTGTGTGTATGTTGGAAAAGGTACTAAAGAAGTACTGCTAACCAGCCTGAACCCTGCTGAACCGGCATCCTACTATCTGCTTTCCTCGCCCGCACATTACACGCATCCGACGCGGTTATTTACCAAGGAGGACGCTACGCCCGCCACCGTAGGCAGCATGGAAACTTCGAACCACCGTACCATTTATAAATACGTCCATTTGGAAGGTATCCAGAGCTGCCAGCTCGTGATGGGCCTTACGGTACTGCAAACGGGCAGCGTTTGGAATACCATGCCTTCACACGTGCACGACCGGCGCATGGAAGCCTATTGTTATTTTGATGTGCCGGAAAATCAGAGGGTACTGCATTTAATGGGAGAACCTTCGGAAACCCGGCATTTATGGGTGGCTAACCGGCAGGCGGTGATCTCGCCGCCGTGGTCGGTACACTCGGGATGTGGTACTTCCAATTACTCCTTCATTTGGGGTATGGCGGGTGAAAACAAGGATTATACAGACATGGACCCGGTACTGATCGGCGATCTCAGATAATGGAAGCATTGAAAGCAAAAGAATTTGTCGACGACAGCGGAATCGCCTGGGAAGACCTCGGCGGCGGCCTGAAACGCAAGATTATGGCCTACGACGACCACCTCATGCTGGTGAAAGTGGCATTTGAAAAAGGCGGTATCGGCACGCTGCACAGCCATTTCCATACCCAGATGAGCTATGTCGAAAGCGGTGAGTTCGAGATCACGATCGGAGGGCGGAAGCAGGTGCTGCGGCAGGGCGATGTGTACTACATACCTCCGCACGTGGTGCATGGCGCATTGTGCCTGTCCGCTGGTATGCTGGTTGACATTTTCACGCCGATGCGGGAAGATTTTGTAAGTATTTCAAAGGCATAACCCATTCCAGATGGCTCTTTCTCTACCTCGCTTCCGTCAGTTTCCACTCTGGGTCGCCAGCCTCGTCACTACCTGGTCGTTTGCTCAGGAGTTGCCGCTATCCCGCCAAATGGCCGATTCCTTTATAGCTAATCATAAAGACTCGATCCTGGTAGGCAAAAACACGGCTACCAAATGGGACTACGAGCAGGGGTTAATGCTGAAAGCCATCGAAAAAGTGTGGTACCGGACCGGCGAAGGCAAGTATTTCGAATACATCCGGAAAGACATCGACCAGTATGTGCGCCCCGACGGCAGTATCCGGACCTACCGGGCAGACGAGTACAATATTGATAACATCCCTCCGGGTAGGGCCTTGCTGACCTTATACCAGCAATCGCAACCCGATAAGGACAAATACAAAAAAGCCGCCGACCTGCTTTGGAAACAGCTCGAAGAGCAGCCCCGTACCAAAGAAGGCGGATATTGGCACAAAAAACGCTATCCCAATCAAATGTGGCTCGACGGCCTATTCATGGGAGAGCCGTTCGCAGCCGAGTACAGCGCCATTTTCCATCACCCGGAGCATTTCGACGACATTGTGAAGCAATTCGCATTGATTGAGAAACATGCTGTCGATGAAAAGACAGGATTGGTTTATCATGCCTACGACGAGAGCCGCGAGCAGAAATGGGCGGATAAAAAGACCGGTCGCTCGCCCAGTTTTTGGGCACGGGCCATCGGCTGGTATGCCATCGCCCTCGTGGATGTGCTCGATTACCTGCCTGCGCAGCATCCGGGACGAGCACAACTGATAGGTTATTTACAACGGCTGGCTCCCGTGTTGGCAAAATACCAGGACCCGGCATCCGGCGCGTGGTACCAGGTGATCGACCAAGGCACACGGGCAGGAAACTACCTCGAAGCATCGGCCTCGTGCATGTTCGTGTATGCGCTGGCGAAAGGTGCACGCATGGGCTACATTCCCGAAAAATTCGTGGCAACGGCGAAGAAGGGCTACCAAGGTATTCTGCAAAACTTTGTGGAAAAGGAAGCGAACGGCACATTAAGCCTTACTAAGACAGTGAGTGTAGGCGGCCTTGGCGGCAACCCGTACCGCGACGGCACCTATGAGTATTACCTCAGCGAGCCCCTTCGCAAGAACGACCTGAAAGGAATAGGGCCGTTCATTTTTGCGAGTGTGGAAATGGAAATTGCAGCAGAGAATGCGGTTGGACAAGGCAAAACGGTGGGGTTGGACTATTATTTCAACCACGAAACACGCAAAGACCCGACGGGAAATCCGGAGCAATTTCACTACACCTGGGAAGACCGCATGCATTCGGGTTTCTGGCTTTGGGGTAATACTTTCCGGGAGTTAGGTGCAAAAACGGCTTCCATTCCTACCTCGCCCAATGCGGCAAACCTGAAAGGCGTGGATGTTTACATCATCGTCGACCCGGACACTAAAAAGGAAACGCCCGAGCCGCATTTCATTGATGATCAATCCATTGCTGAAATCGAAAAGTGGGTGAAAGCGGGCGGCGTGCTGGTACTGATGGCGAACGATACGGCCAACTGCGAGATACCCCGTTTCAACCGGCTGGCGGCAAAATTCGGCATTCAGTTTACGAGCAAAAACCGCAACATGGTACAAGGCACGCAGTTCGAGCAGGGCAGACTGATGATCCCGGCCGAAGCGAAGTCCGTTTTTCCGCACACAGGAAAAATTTACATCAAAGAACTTTCCCCGCTTCGGCTCACACCGCCCGCGAAACCATTGCTGACCGATCAGGGCGATATCATTTTCGGAATTTCGAGATACGGTAAGGGAACCGTGTTCGCCGTGGGCGATCCGTGGCTTTACAATGAATATGTTGACGGCAGGAGGATCGATACCAGCTTTGAAAATTTCGAAGCGGGTAAAGACCTCGCCGGTTGGTTGTTGAAACAGGTTGTTAAAAAGTAAATCTCATTGTTATGGGCTATCTCTTCCGGGAAAACCTTCGGCAGCTCAGAAGCCAGCCCTCCGTGGTCGTGGCTGACGACTCTGTATTCCAGCTGCCGGAAAAAGTGCTGCAATTCGGCACCGGAGCATTCCTCCGCGGCCTGGCCGATTATTTCATCGATAAAGCCAACCGGCAGGGTACGTTCAATGGCCGGATCGTGGTCGTGAAATCAACCGACCAGGGCGATACCAAGGCATTCGAGCGACAGGATAACCTCTACACGATTTGCTCCCGCGGCATTCAGGATGGCGAAGCGAAGGAAGAAAATATCATTTCCTCCGCCATCAGCCGCGTGCTGTCAGCCAAAACGCAATGGTCGCTCGTGCTGGACCTGGCCAAAAACCCCGCTGTGAGCCTGGTGATCTCCAACACTACTGAAACCGGCATTCAGCTCGTGCAGGACGACATTTATCAGTGGCCTCCGGTATCGTTCCCCGGCAAGCTGCTGGCCTTTCTTTACGCGCGCTACGTCGCATTCAGCGGCAATCCCGAGTTTGGAGTGGTTATTATCCCCACTGAACTGATCGCCGATAATGGTAAGAAACTCGAATCCATTATCCTCGAACTCGCCCACCGCAATGGCCTCGAAGGTGCATTCATCGACTGGATCGAGCAACACAACTTTTTCTGCAATTCGCTTGTAGACCGCATTGTACCCGGCAAGCCGGACGAAACGCGTCTCAAAGAACTGGAAGAAGAGCTCGGTTACCGCGACGAGCTGCTCATCACCGCCGAGCATTACCATTTGTGGGCTATTGAAGGCGATGAGCGCATCCGACGGAAAATCGGCTTTTACGGCGTCGATGAAGGGCTGATCATTGAACCGGACATCGAACTTTACCGCGAACTCAAACTCCGCCTGCTCAATGGTGCCCACACCCTCGGAGGCGGATTGGCGCATTTGTGTGGTTTTAAAACCGTCGTGGAAGCGATGAGCGATCCGTTCTTTTCGGCATTTACTACGCATTTAATGGAAAATGAAATTGCGACGGCCATTCCTTATGAGGTTCGGCCGGACGTGGCGCTGGCGTTCAGCCGACAGGTTGCAGACCGTTTTCGCAATCCGCATATTTTACATAAATGGTTCAATATCAATCAGAATTACTCGGCCAAAATCCTTTCCAGGGTCATACCGACCTATCTGAACTACGAAGCAAAAAATGGCCATCTCCCTGAACACATGACATTCGGTCTGGCGGTGTTCATATACTTCATGAAAGCCGTGAAAAAAGAAGGCGACAATTACTATGGTCGTCTCGACGGCACCCCATACCTGATCCAGGATCCAACAGCGCCCTTCTTTTATCAGAAATGGCAAATGGCGTCACTTCCCGACATGGTGCAGGCGATTCTGAAAGAACAGTCGATCTGGGGCCGTGACCTGAACAAAATCGATTCTGCACACCGCTCCATCGTCGGATATCTCCAATCCATCGCACAAAACGGAATTAACGAAACACTTAAAACGCTTCTAGAAAGAACGGAATATGCTCTCTCACAATCCTGAACCTACGGAACTCCGGGCGGAGGCCCCCAAAACCAGCTATCGCTGGCGCGTCGTAGCATTGCTTTTCTGCGCAACGACCATCAACTACCTCGACCGCCAGGTGCTCGGTCTGCTCAAACCCACACTCGAAGCCGATTTCGGTTGGACCGAGTCTGATTTCAGCCATATTGTCATGGCATTTCAGGCAGCCTATGCATTTTCACTGATCGGTTTTGGTGCCATTATCGATAAGATCGGCACTAAACTCGGCTATGTCATTTCCGTTGTAGTGTGGAGTATTGCCGCTATGCTGCATGCCATTGCCAGCGGCACATTCAGTTTCGGGTTCATGCGTGCCATTCTCGGGCTCGGGGAAGCCGGTAACTTCCCCGTAGCCATTAAGGCTACTGCCGAATGGTTTCCCAAAAAAGAGCGGGCACTGGCTACCGGTATTTTCAATTCCGGGGCCAATATCGGGGCTGTGGTGGCACCTATCATGGTTCCCTGGATCTTGGGGGCATATGGCTGGCAGGAAGCATTTCTGATCACCGGCGCACTGGGTTTTTTGTGGCTGATATTCTGGTGGCGGATGTACGACGTTCCGGCAAATCTAAAAAGTGTCAACAAAGCGGAGTACGACTACATTCATAGTGATAACGAGCCCGATACCAGCAAGGAAGCGCCCGTAAAGTGGCTTCAATTGTTTAAAGTCCGCCAAACCTGGGCATTTGTTTTCGGTAAAATGCTTACCGACCCTATCTGGTGGTTTTTCCTCTATTGGTTACCTTCCTATTTCGCAGAAGCATTCAAGCTGAATCTTTCGAAACCTAGCCCGGAGTTGGTAATCGTGTATACCGCAACGACCGTGGGGAGCATCGGAGGCGGCTATTTATCAGGTTATTTCATCAAGAAAGGCTGGCCCGTGTTCCGCGCCAGAAAAACCTCGATGCTCATTTTCGCATTCCTTGTGATGCCTATCATGGCGGCCCAGTACACGACCAACATCTGGCAGGCAGTGGTGCTGATCAGCCTGGCGGCGGCCGCGCACCAAGCGTGGAGTGCCAATATTTTTACCACGGCATCGGATATGTTTCCGAAAAAGGCGGTAAGTTCGGTGGTCGGTATCGGCGGCATGGCCGGATCAGTAGGAGGCATCCTTTTTCCTCTTTTGGTAGGGATCATTCTCGACAACTACAAGGCTGCCGGGAACATCGGCGGAGGATACAACGTCATTTTCGTCATCTGCGGGTTCGCATACCTGCTGGCTTGGGGAGTAATGCATTTATTCTCACCGAAAATGGAGCGGGTTGATATATAGTACTTCGGCTCTCGGCCGTTGGCTATCATACCTGATCGTCTACGAACCGGACAGCCTAAGTTTGACAGCCGATTGCCGAAGTCACAAATCCTAATTCCTTATTAATCAATGAAAAAAACATTTTTGATTCTTGTATTCCTTCTGATAGGCAACGCATTCGTATTTGCTCAAAGCGCTGATGAAAAAGCCGTAGCCGCAACTGTCGAAAAGCTCAAAACTGCTATAATCAGCGCCAACGAGGCTGATTTGAAAAAACTCACCTCCACTTCCCTTTCCTACGGGCATTCCAATGGCCTGCTGGAAGATCAGAAGGAATTCATCCGCGCATTGGTGAGTGAAGAGTCTAAATTCACTAAAATTGATCTCACTGATCAGACGATCGCCATTTCCGGCGACGTCGCGCTGGTGCGCCACAAGCTGTTTGGCGACACGCACAACAAAGGCAAAGATCCGGCGCAGGTGAAGCTGGGTGTGTTGATGGTATTCCAAAAAGTGAAAGGAAACTGGGTACTGCTTGGTCGTCAGGCATTCAAACTGGTTTAAACCGTCTTAGAAATATTTCCACCGGGTCTGCTAATCGCTTGGCAGGCCCCTTTTTATTTTGGACAAATCGCGCCGCTCCATTTTGTGCCTGGCTATTTCGACTGCTTTGTGCAGCTTCTCTTGTAAAACCTGCTGCGAAGGCAGCGCCGTCAGGTAATCGGCCACTCGAATGTTACTTTGCCCCAGTTGCATCAGCTCAATATGCTCGGTGCTTTTTCCCGAGCAGAGTATCAGCCCGATCGGGTCATTTTCGCCTGGTATCTTCTCATATTTTTCCAAAAAACGGAGGTACAGCTCCATTTGCCCCTTAAAAGCCGCTTCAAACTCCCCCATCTTTAAATCGACCACAACCAGGCATTTCAGCCGCCGGTGATAGAAAAGCAGGTCGATAAAGTAGTCGCGGTGATCAATGGTAATGCGCTTCTGCCGCGCCATGAATGCAAAATCGGTTCCCATTTCGATGATAAAACGCTGCAATTCCACGATAATCGAAGCTTCCAGATCCTTTTCGGAATAAGCGTCTTTCAAGCCCAGGAAATCAAGAAAGTATGGATCCTTAAAGACCAGGTCCGGGTTCAGTTTCTGCTCGCTTTTCAAAAGTTGAAGATCGTTGATGATCACGTCTTCGGGCTTTTTGCTGATGGCCGTGCGCTCGAAGAGCATGGATTGAATGCGTTCCCGGAAGGTCCGCACGCTCCATTTCTCGTGAATGCACATTTGGATATAGAATTCCCGTTTTAGTGGTTCGGAAATAGGTAAAATCTCCTTGAAATGCGACCAACTGAATTGTCGGGCAAGTGTAGCGACAATTTGTTCGTCGGGAAAGAGCTCCGCAAACTGAACCATTCTCCTCAAACCCTGCTCAGAAAACGACTTCCCATACTCGATACCCAATTCGCGCGACAGTGTAGCGAGAATTTGTTTTCCATATTCAGCACGCTCGTCTTTCAGTATTTCCTGACGAATCACTTTCCCGATTTTCCAGTATAAAATGCTTATCTCAGCATTCACAGAAACCGCAACATACTGGCGGCTAGCGAGAATCAGGCCTTTAACGGTATTGAATAGTGCGTTGCTTGTCATGTTGTCCATCATAGAATGTGTTTAAGTACATTCATTTAGACGCAGGCACTTCATTTTGGTAACACACTTCTACAAAAACTTTTTTGCCAAAATTGCGCAACGAAAAAGTTACAAGCTTTTGCTGAGCGTTTCGCAGAAGTATGAAAACAACAGACGTCTTCCAGGCGCTCGCGGATCGCGGGCGGAGGGAAGTATTGATAATGGCGGGAAAATAGGGGGTTAATGCGCCGGCTTCTTCGGTGCCGGGGCGGAAGCGTGGTATTTTTTCTGAACGATGGCCGCATACTTGTCCATCAGTTCCAGCACCTTTTCGCGGGATTTGGACCTCACTACCAACCCGACGTGATGCGGCTCATTCATTCGCCATACTACTTCCGGGTCGTTGAACACCGAAAGGTCCGGCCACTCCTGCCGTGCCAGCGAGATGAGAATGCCGGCGTATTCTTTGCGTACCGGCGGCAACTTATAGTTTTCGCCCTTGGCCTCCGCAGTTTCCATCCGCGCCCATTCTTTCCATAGGTTAATGCCGGATGAGGCCTCGACCATCTCCGAAAGATGTGCGCCGCCAACACGGGACGACGTTTCCAGGAAGTAATATTTACCGTCGTCATAGCAGCGGATCACCTCGGTGTGCGAGGCGCTGTGTTTCAGCCCGAAAGCTTTGAGCAAATCCACAGCGAGGGTTTGCAATGCATGCTCTTCCGAAGAGTCGAGCGGCACGGTAACCGATCGGAATATGCCTCCTCCGTGCGCCACATCGAACGGCGGCGCGAGGTATTTACTATTCCACGAAAATATGACGATACCGTTGTACGAGATCGAATCCACGTGATAGACATCGCCGGGCTTGTATTGTTCCACGAGGTAGGCGTGCCGTTTGTCACCCAGCTCGTGGATCGTCTTCCAGAGTTCTTCGGCCGTATTCAGCTTTTGGATGCCCAACGCCGAAGCCTCCGAGCGCGGTTTGATCATCCACGGGCCCGGATATTTTTCGATAAACCGGTTGACCTGGTCGTCATTGAACAGCGCCGAGAAACCCGGCACAAGAATACCCGATTCCAGCGCTTTGGTACGCATTGCGAGTTTGTCGCGGAAATAACGTCCGGTCGTCTGCCCCATACCGGGAATGCGGAAATACTCGCGGATATGCGCCGCCTTCTCCACATCGAAATCATCCAGCGCCACCACCCGATCGATCGGGCGCGTACGCATCACGTAGGCGAGGCCGGTGATGATCTCATTCATATCATAGGTCCCATCCTCTCCTTCTTCCACGTAGAAAAATTCATCTACGGCTTCCCTGACCCAAGGTTTATGTTCCAGTTTTTTCGCTGTAATCAAAAAAACCTTATTGCCGGCGTCTTTCAGCGCCCGCAAAAAATCGTTGCCTTTGAAATAGGTAGAAATGCAGAGAAATGTAAGAGTTCGGGTCATAAAATGTGATTTGGTGGACGGTAGCGGCATTTGCATAGGCGCCATGCCGCAAAGCATACATTCTCAAATCTAGCAAAAAGAACCATTTTAGCAAGTAAAGCCCGGGTTAAATTTCCATTACAACCCGGGCTTGGCTGTTAACCCTCCAGTTTGGACAGATAGGCAATCAGCAGCCTGACCCCATAGGCTGTCCCGGCCCGGCCGGGCGCAAACTCGGTGTCACCGAACGCCATCCCCGCAATATCGAGGTGTGCCCATGCCGGATGCCCCGCAGTAAACACTTCCAGGAACTTCGCTGCCACGATAGCGCCGGCCAGCGGCTTGCCATGGTAATTTTTTACATCGGCGATATCCGAGCTGATCTCTTCTTTGTATTCATCCCAAACCGGCAGCCTCCACAAGCGCTCCCCTGTTTCGTCGGCAACCTGCATGAGCTCGGCGGCAAGGTTGTCATTGGGCGTAAAAAGGCCCGCCGCTTCATAACCGAGCGTCTGGATAATGCTGCCCGTGAGCGTGGCCAAATCGATGAGCACGTCCGGTTTGTAGTGTTTAACGGCATAATGCAGTCCATCGGCAAGGATAAGCCTGCCTTCCGCGTCGGTATCGATCACCTCGATCGTTTTGCCGGCATAGGAGCCGATCACATCGCCGGGCTTCATCGCCGAGCCATCGACCGAATTTTCGGTGGATGGTATCACGCCCACAATGCGAATGGGCAATTGAAGTTGGGCGGCCAGCTCAATCGTCCCCAGTACCGCTGCGGCTCCGCCCATATCGCTCTTCATCAAATGCATATTGGCAGAAGGCTTGATCGAAATCCCCCCCGTATCGAATGTAACGCCCTTGCCGACGAGTGCCACCGTTTTCGTGTAGCGCTCCGGCTTGTATTCCGAAACGATCATCACCGGCGGCTCATCGCTTCCCTTGCTTACGGCCAGTAAGGCGTGCATTCCCTGCTCTTCCAGCTGCTTTTTTTCCAACACCTGCACGGAATACCCGTTTCTCTCACCCGACTTTCGGGCCCACTCTGCCAGTGTCGTCGGCTTTTTGTAATTGGAAGGCGCATTCATCAGATCCATCACACGCATTTGCACCAAACTGGTTTTCCATGCATTTTCTGCGGATTGCGTCACCGGTGCAAAGTCGCCGGTAACGATGGAAAGCGTGCCCAATCTGAAAAATTCACTGATCGCCTTAGGCTCTGTTTTATACAATTGCAGGTCATAGCCGCCTAAAACTATGCCATTCACGGCATTACCCACCCATTCGGCATTGCGTCCGCGTGCGTCGAGCGTCAGTTGCACGGGCCAGCGGTCTTTTCTTTTGAAAAAAAGCGATCGAAAAATTCTGGTCACCGCCGGAAGTTTGGGTGTTTTTCCCAAGCCAACCCACAGCTCCTTCGACGAATACCACCAGAATTCTCCCTTCTCGGCCTTAAACATCTCCTGGTTCGCCGGCTCGGTACCTTGCTCGAATGGGCGGATAATCAGAATGTCTTCGTCAGCTTCGTGTATGATTTCTATTTGCATTGATCCGAAAATTCTCGTTAATAAAAAAAGCAAAGACAATATATGCCTTTGCTTTCAAAAATGGATTACCGGGCTATCAATCCAAACCACCTCGGCGGGTCGGCTTGCGGGGCTCCGGCCAGGCGCCGGGCATCCCTTTCGAGTCAACGGGCAGGATGCTCTTGTCCCGAGAAGTTTTGGCAGGGTCTTCGCTTGCCTGGTAGGCCAGAATTGCCGCTAGAATCGCATTGCTGCGGACGTCGTCGAACACGATCTTATCGTACGTATCCCGATTGGTATGCCAGGTATAAGTGCCATACGACCAGTTCAGTGAGCTCAGCGAAAATGCCGGCGCGCCTGCTGCCACAAACGAAGCGAAATCCGATCCGCCGGTTCCGGGCGCTCCCGGAAATGTCGTTTGAATAGGTGTACGAATCGGTTCGGGGACTTTGGCTAGCCAGCGGGTGAGGTATTCGTAGGCATTCAGAAAACCCTGACCCGAAAGATTGACAACCCTGCCGGTACCGTTATCCTGATTAAATACCGCCTGGATGTTCTGCACAATTTCCGGATGATCCTCCACAAACGCCCGTGAGCCGTTCAGGCCCTGTTCCTCGCTTCCCCAGTGGCCCACCAGGATTGTCCTTTTCGGATTCGGGTAAACTTTTTTCAGGATCCGCATCGCCTCCATCATGACCAGCGTACCCGTACCATTGTCGGTAGCCCCGCTGCCCCCGTCCCAGGAATCGAAATGCGCGGAAAGTATCACGTATTCGTTCGGTTTCTCGGTCCCCCTGATCTCTCCGACGGTGTTAAAAGTGGGGCTCACGCCCGTTTCTTTCGCATCCGCACGCACGCTGATTTTCGGCGTGTGCCCCGATTCGGCGAGGCGGTAGAGCAAGCCATAATCTTCCAGTGAAATATCCACCGTCGGAATGGCCTTCGTATAAGCTCCGAAGATTTTATTAGCTCCGAAACCCTTTGACCAATAAGACATTACCACACCGGCCGCACCCGCTTTCTCCAATGCGAGCGGCAAAGAACGCGAGTTATAACCGGTCTTTCTCAACCGGCTGGCCCAGGCATCGGTCTGCGCATCGCGGTCTTTTTTCATTTTATCAAACGAATCCTTCGTCGCGAATTCCTGCCAGTTGTAGTCGGGTCTGCCGGTGGGCTGGGTCATGCTGATAAGTACAAACTTCCCTTTCGCGGACGGCAGCCATTTTTGAAATGCCACCGAATCGGCCACTTCCGGGAGGATTACCACATCGCCGGTTACCGTTTTCCCATGGGTACCGGGGCTCCACGCGAGCTGCATTCCTTCGAGCGATTTCACGCGCGGCGCCACCATGTCTATATGCGAAACGCCTCGTTCCCATCCGCGCCATTCACCCCATTTTTCGTTTTTGGCGGTGATATTCCAGCCTTTATATTTGCTCACCGCCCAGTCGTGCGCCTGCTGCATTTGCGGCGATCCCACGAGTCTCGGCCCGATAACATCCATCAGTTCATGAGCGAGCTTTTCAAGTTGAGAATTTTCGGTAGCCTCCTTCACGATGTTTTCTACCACAACGTCCTTATTTTGCGCAAAAAGACGGGGTGCCGGGCTGGCAAAACAAAGCGCCAGGAGCAAATAGATTTTTTTCATGTAAATCTCAGTTTAATCAATATCGTTACCCGAATGTAGGAAATCGCTATGTTAAACAGGATTATCGCATTTGTATTTTTTGCCAACTACTTCGTCGGACTGCTGGCGGTGGCGCTATCCCTGGAAACGGCGTTTCAAATGAATATTCCGCTCAACAGCGCTGCTTACTACATACTTCTGTTCTGTACCACGGTATTTTACTACACCATTGCCTACTCCGGTCCGGTCATTCCGGCAGTTTCCACAAACCCCCGTACCGAGTGGTACCGGCTCCATTACCGGTTTGTCCGGGTCAGCCAGGTGTTCCTGTTCTGCATTTGTGCGGTGCTGGGCGGCTGGTACTTTGTAGAAAACTTCGCAGGCGTGCTGCATTTGCCGCTTTACTACTGGCTGTTGCTGGCGGTCGTACCGGTTGCCGCTTTGCTATACTATGGTTTGCTGCCTAAATCGCTCATTTCGTTCAATTTGCGACGAACCGGCTGGCTGAAAGCGTTCGTGATCGGATTTGTTTGGGCAGGCTGCGTGAATCTTTTTCCGGTGGCCGCTTTGCAGGTTGAGCGCGGTATCACTGTCGCGGAGCCTTTGCTGATGCTCTGGCTATTTACCAAAAACTGGATGTTTTGCACCGTCAATGCGATTATGTTCGATATGAAGGACTATGAAGACGACGCGAATATCGAACTGAAAACATTTGCCGTGCGGATGGGTCTTCGTAAAACGATCTATGCAGTACTCATCCCGCTTTTACTCGTAGGGCTGGTTTCTTTCCTCGCATTTGCCGTCTACCGGAATTTCGGCATTCCGACGATCCTGTTCAATATGGTGCCGTTCATATGCCTGCTCGCCGTGGCGTTTTCGCTGCAAAGGAAGCAAAGCATTTTGTTCTATCTCATCGTGATCGACGGATTATTGCTGGTCAAGGCATTGTGCGGGATAGCAGGAAGCTTTTTTGTATACCCTAACCTGCATTTTTAAGCTATGGTGAACAATTACGACCGCATCGCCAGCCATTATGACCGGCTCAGCCGACTGATCTTCGGGAAATCGATCGTGCGCGCGCAGCAATTGCTGCTACCATTCATCAACTCCCCCGCGCGTGTGCTCGTCGTGGGCGGGGGAACGGGATGGATACTCGAAGAAATGGCCAAAATCCATCCATCCGGATTGAGGATCGATTACGTAGAAATCTCTTCAAACATGCTGGACCTGGCCCGGAAGCGGGACGTCAGGAATAACGAAGCGGCATTTATCCACGCGGCGATTGAAGATTACGCCGCTCCGACCGCCTACGACGTGGTGATAACACCGTTTCTTTTCGACAATTTCAGTCCGGAACGTGCGCACGTAGTCTTTCAAAAGCTGGATAACCGGCTCAAAAACGGCGCATTATGGCTCTTCACCGACTTTCATATCGACAAAGGCATCAGCCGCTTCTGGCAAAAAGCATTGCTGCAATCCATGTATGTTTTCTTCAAAAACATCAGTCATGTGGAAGCCGATCAACTACCTGATATGCAGCGACTTTTTGACTCCCATCACTACCGACAGGCTTTCGAGACTTACCGTTTCGGTCATTTCATCCGCTCGGCCGTTTACCGGAAATCAGGCGACGGCGGTACGTCCCCTTCCGAAAATAAACCGCTCGTTGAAAATCACGATCGATAGCAGGATCAGCGAATAGGCTGTGATCTGGGTCGCGTTGATAGGCTCATGAAAATAGAATAATGCGATGGCAAAATTCATCAACGGATTGATATACAACAAAATACCCATCGTAGAAGAAGTTACTCCCTGCAATGCATACAGGTTCATAAACAGCGGTATGATGGTGAACACGACCGCTATCAGGGTGATCAGGATGTAAAATGACGGTTCCGTAGGCAATGCCGCGCTGTATTTTGGATAAAAAGGCAGGAGCAGCAATGCGGAGAAAATGATCTGGATCGTCAGAACGAGAAACTTGTCTATGCCGGCATTCTTGCGCTGACTTACGAGGTAAAATGCATAGGATGCCGCGACGATCAGGCTATACAGGATATCGGATATATTATTGAATGACAACAAAATACAGCTCATAACACTGAGCATTACCGCCGTCCACTGCCATTTGCTGAGCTTCTCATCCAGCACGAAGAACGCGATCACCGTCGTCATGATCGGGCACACGAGGTATGCGAAAGACGCGGCCTTCACGCTGATATGGTTCATCACGTAAATGAAGAAAAACCAGTTGGCCGTCAGCAGCACGCCGCCGATCAGCGTGAGAAATGCCACCTGCCGCTTCCTATTTACGGCCATCGCTTTGAATGAAGCGATGCTTTCCTTCAATACTTTCACCCTCACAAACAAACTGATCACCGACATCACCGCCGCACACATGAACACGCGGTAGAAGAGGATGTCGAGCGACGGATATCCTTTCAAAGGTTTGAGTGCGAGACTGAAAAAGCCCCAGATCAGGAATGAAACAAATGCGGTGAGGTAGTACTTTGAAAATTTCATCGAATGGCAACGCAGCTGGTAGTTTATGCAAAACTAACAGCGAAAACGGGCGGGCGGTTCTCGGGCTGCGGCGTTAGTTGTCAAATTTACAGTAAAGGCGGAACCATACCCGGCTTATTTGGCTTGATTAATAAGGCAATATTCAATCAAGTATGACATTTTCCGACATCCGGCTAGTGGCTACCGATATGGACGGTACGCTTTTAAACTCCAAACACGAAATCCACGAATCATTTTTTCCTGTTTTCAGAAAACTCAAAGATCACGGGATCATTTTTGTGGCAGCCAGCGGTCGTCAGTATTTCAACCTCGCCAAAACCCTTGATGCCGTTAAGGACGAAGTCATTTTCGCTGCTGAAAATGGCAGTTACGTGGTTTTCAAAGATGAAGAAATCCACATTCAGGCCATCGACCCGGAGATTACCCGCGAGCTGATATTGATTGCCAGAAAAATCAAAAACACCTATCCCATTATTTGCGGGAAGAAAAAGGCGTATGTGGAGAACGACGACGAGGAGTTCATCAATCACCTCAAACTCTACTTCGAAAGGTATGAAGTGGTAAAAGACTTGTGCGAGATCACGGACGACCAGTTTCTGAAATTCACATTATGCGACCTGGCGGGTTCCGAAGTAAACAGCTATCCGCATTTCAAAAAATATGAAGCGGACCTGCAAGTGAAGGTTTCAGGGCCGATCTGGCTTGATATTTCACACAAGAAAGCCAATAAAGGCCGTGCTATGGAGGTTTTGCAGGAAAAATTCCAGGTGACAGCCGAACAAACGATGGTTTTCGGGGATTACCTCAACGACCTCGAAATGCTCGAAAAGGCGCATTACTCGTACGCAATGGCCAATGCGCACCCGGATATCAAAAAAATAGCCCGTTTCATCGCCAAAAGCAACGATGAAAACGGGGTCGTGGAAGTCCTTTCGGAAATCACGGAGTAAGGCAACGCCCTACTCCGTATATTTTTTGAATATGGATGTCGCTGTGTGGCCTCCGAAACCGAAAGTATTGTTCAGCGCATAGTTGACGGTCTGGTTCAATGATTTGCCCAGCACGATGTTCATACCTTCGGGGATCGCCTCATCGAGATTCTCTGTGTTGATCGTACCTGGAATGATGTCGTTCTTCACCGCCAAAGCACAAACAATGCTTTCCAGCGCTCCCGCTGCACCCAGCAAATGGCCGGTCATCGATTTCGTAGCGCTGATCGCCACCGGATGGTCACCAAATACCGTTTTCATTCCATGCAGCTCGCTCATATCGCCCAGGCCGGTGGAAGTCGCATGCGCATTCACGTAGTCGATCTTGTCCGCGGTGATTCCCGCTTCGTTCAACGCTTTTTTCATACCTAATGCGGCTCCCATGCCGTCCGGAGGTGTTCCGGTGAGGTGGTAAGCATCCGCAGCCATTCCGCCGCCGACGATTTCCGCATATATTTTGGCGCCTCTCGCTTTGGCATATTCCAAATCTTCCAGGATCAACGCCGCAGCGCCTTCGCCCATCACGAAACCGTCACGGTCTTTATCGAATGGCCGTGAAGCCGTCGCGGGATCGTCATTTCTTTTCGAAAGCGCCTGTGCGGCACTGAAACCGCCCAATGCGGAATAGATAATTGCCGCCTCCGAGCCTCCGGCCACCATCAGCTTGGCTTTGCCCATGCGGATCGTGTCAAATGCGCTGATCAACGCGGTATTGGAAGAAGCGCAAGCCGAAACGGTACAATAGTTGGGTCCATGCAGCTTATGACGGATCGAGATCACGCCTGCCGCAATGTCCACGATCATCTTCGGAATAAAGAAAGGATTGAAGCGCGGCACGCCGCCTGAGGCATGGAATTCCAGCAATTGGTCTTCAAATGTGCCCATACCGCCGTTACCCGTCGCCCAGATCACGCCCATGTCGTAGCGGTCTTCGAGGTCTATGTTCGCAAAATCCAGTCCTGCGTCCTTAATCGCCGTGTCCGACGCCGCGATCGCATACTGGGTATGCAAATCGTATTTCTTGATCTCCTTTTTCTCAATATAATCCTCGGGATGGAAGTTCTTCACTTCGCAGCCGAACTGTGTCTTGAATTTGGAAACGTCCATCTTCGTAATGGTAGCAGCACCGCTTTTACCATCTACAATATTTTGCCAGAATTCATCCACAGAATTCCCCAGCGGAGAAATAACCCCCAGGCCGGTAACTACTACTCTTTTCATACAGTTTAATGATTTGATCCAAGACGTCAGGAGCGTTTAGTCAACCTCCTGAGTCAGTGTATCTTTAAAGATGTCATCGACCAGTTTTTGCACCTTCGGGCCGATCAGCAGGATGGCCGGGATGACGATCAGATACGACATGCTCCAAGATTTGAGCCAAATCACCAAAAAATTGGCAACAAATCCAATATTTAGGGAAATCAAAGCGAAGGAAATTATCCCGGTGGTAATGACTCCCATAATCATGGCAAAAGCGATTTTCTGTCTCATGTCGGATTTGATTTTCATGAATTGAAGGTTATACTCCGCGGCCGGATGCTCAGGCAGTTTGGAGGTCAACCGTCGGGTTCATGGCTTGCAGCGCGGCTGCGGGATTGCTCAAAAACAGGTTGAAAAGTTCCGCAGTACGGCCTGTCAGAATTTCGTAAGTATCGGATTCAAAAGCTTGCACGAGGTCGTCGGCCACCTGTTTCGGCGGAATGCCGTTCGTTGCACCGCCTATCTCCGCGGAGAATTCTGTATCCACCAGCGGAGGCAGCACTTCAAACACCTTGATACGGGTAGACTTGCCAAGGGCAATGCGAAGTGATTGCGTGTAGGAATGCAATGCGGCTTTGCTTGCGGCGTAAGTAGGAAGGAAATGATTGGGAACGAGGCCCGCAATACTCGAAACCGTAACAATCGCCGCTTCCTCCGCTTTTTGCAGCACCGGCAGTAATTTCTGGTTCAAACGGATAATAGCCAGGTAGTTGGTCGTGATTTCCTCCTCGGCCAGCGTTGCAGCATCTTCGTCGCCATCGAGGTGGTAGTACGACGCTTTACCGGCATTGTTGATCACCACGTTCAGTTCGGGAAACTCGTTTTCAATGCGAGCTACCAGTTCGTCCGTAGATTGCTTGTCGGTTACATCAAATGCGATCGGCGTTACATTGGTCAGTTGCGCTGCCGCTTTCTGCAGACGCTCTTCATTCCGCCCGGTGATGATCACGTGGTTGCATTTTGCACTAAATGCTTTTGCGAATTCGAAGCCAATACCAGCACTTCCGCCGGTGATCAGGATTGTATTTCCAGTAGTTTTCATTGCTTTCTTGATTTAAAATATACCAGTCGGTATTTTATTAGGTAAAATTAAAACCGGTACAACCCCGGCGTAGTGTGAAGCAGAATTCACATGACAAAAATATACTGATCGGTATATTTTTGCAAGAAAAACCCGAAAAACTTTTCACGCACACAAAAAAACGGCCTGGCTATACACCAGACCGTCATTTCTCCCTTTCAAAACCGCTGCTTTATTGTTTCGCCGTCACCCGCCAGATAACATTTCCCGAATCATCATTCACGAGCAGTGACCCGTCGTTCATCACTGTCACCCCTACTGGCCGGCCATATACCTTCTTTTCGCTTTCTACAAACCCGGTGAGGAAATCCTCCGGTTTCCCGGCCGGCATTCCGTTTTTGAATGGCACGAAAACCACCTTATATCCGGAAAGCGCCGAGCGGTTCCATGAGCCATGCTGTCCAATGAAGGCCCCGTTACGGTATTTGGCCGGAAATTTATCCTTGTCATAGAAGGCCAGTCCGAGCGACGCCGTATGCGACCCAACCGGCACGTCGGGCACGATCGTCTTCGCCACCAGGTCGGGGCGCTCACCTTTGCGGCGGGGATCTTCATTTTTTCCGAAATAAGCATAAGGCCAGCCATAAAATCCCCCTTCCTGCACACTGGTGATGTAATCCGGCACAAGGTCGTCACCCAGTTTATCCCGCTCGTTCACCGCCGTCCACAGCTTGTTGGTGCCAGGAGCCCAATCCATACCCACAGGATTGCGCAGCCCTGCCGCATATACGCGCTCGCCCGAGCCGTCGGGGTTTATTTCCAGTATATTGGCACGGCGTTTCTCTTCATCCATGCCATGGTCGGCTACATTACTGGCCGACCCGACGGAAATGTAAATCTTGCTTCCATCCGCATTCGCGAGGATATTTCTCGTCCAGTGATTATTATACCCCCCGGCCGGCAGCTCCACGATTTTCTCGCCCCGGGAGGTGATTTTCGTTTCGCCGTCTTTATAAGGATAGCGATAAAGGCCGTCGGTATTGGCCACATAGAAATAGCCTTTGAGCACGAGCATACCCAGCGGGCGATTGAGTTTTTCTAAAAAAATCTCGCGCATTTCCGGCGTACCGTCCTTGTTCACATCCCTGAGGAGCGTAATCCTGTCTGCACTTTTCTTCGTACCGGATTCCGCTACGAAAATATCGCCATTGGGTGCGATATAGGTCCACCGCGGGCTTTCGAACTTGTCTGCGAATTTCGTAACGACGAAACCCTCCGGTGCAACCGGCGTTTTCCCACCCGGCCAGCCAGCCTCTTCGGGTCGGTTTTCCACAGATTCGGTCGCGAATGGTGCCGGTAACACGAGGCTGTCGGATGCCGTAGCTACTGAATCAGGGCCCGACCGGGCGGCCTCCTCTTTTTCCTTTTTTTCGCTGTTGCAACTGGCGAGAGAGGCTATCGCCAGCATGCTGATAATGGTCAGGTGGTGTTTGTTCATGTCGATGAATATTAATGAAAAAAGCTGGTCGGAAGTCTCAAACTCCCAGCCAGCTTTTACAATAATAATGCCACTATCTGCTGCTATACCAGCACCCTTTCCTTCAAAACAGCCTGCTCGTCGCCGGTAATGTATGCAAACACTTTCAGCGAACCGTTCAAGTATTGCAGGAAATAAATTACGCTGAATTCGATCGAATCCGCCCGACCGTCCTTTTCGTAGAACGACTCCCAGTACACTTCGACCATGTAATGCAGCTCGTTCAGCTCGGTGATGTCGATCTGCCGGATCTCCATTCTGGTAATGCCGATAGACCGGTAAAATTCATAGCCTTTGGGAACGGCGTCCAGAAAACTTTGGTCGTTTTTACCACCGGAAATCCCCGCAGGGCTAGCCTCCACAAAAAACCCGGCGAATGCTTCCGCCGTTTCCTCTGCCACCGTATGGCCGGCAAGTCCCTCTGCGAAGCGCTTTTCGTACGCTTCAAAAAATTGTTCGATCTGATCATTGATATCTGCCATTGTTATTGAATGCATTGGTTCAGATCGCATTAAAAGAAAGAACTATGCCAATTTACGGTTGTCAGAATGAGACCGGCACTTCCACAATGGTGTTTTCCCAACCGAGGTGCATCTTTGCAGCGTTGTCCGAAACCTTTTCAAACACAATCGAAAAGTTCTCGATCGGTGCTTCCGATTTCCTGACCGGCGCTGTTACCCGAAGCACGTCGTTCGCTTCCTTGTATTTGAAAGCGCCCCAGTAATCCAGGTCGGAACTGATGATGAGGGTCCATTCCTTCTCGCCGGGGATCGCGAACAGCGAATAGGTCCCCGCCTTCACTTTTTTGCCTCCAAAAGTGGCGTCCTGGTAGAATTTGATCTCGGTAGACTCATCCGCTCCAAGCCTCCATACCTTGCCATAGGGCTCCTTCTTACCAAATATTTCACGGCCGTTCAGAAAGGGGCGGCTGTACGAAACTTTCACCAATGCTTTCTCTCCCTCCTTGCGATCATGTGCGAAATGGTCGGGGAAATAAGCAATGTCGCGCGGGCTCTTGTCCAGCCCCCTGAATTTCTGCGCATTCGCCCCGAATGCAATCACCATCATCAAAAGCGCCAGGAAAATGTTCTTTTTCATGTTGTGGTTTTTTTGTTAAAGATTTGAATGCTAATGATAGGAAAAGTTTTTGGCCTGCCCTACGCGATTGCCTTACCCGTTAGTACCGGCCGCGGGTCTTTGGTGTTTCCGATAATGGCCAGGCTTCTTTTGAACTCGACTTGCAGGTTGTCGCCTTCGAACTTGCAGCGCACGGTTTCATAATGGGCGGTTTCGATGAAGCGCCAGGTCATCTCAAACGTCGTATCGTCGATCCAGGCGCCGTTAGCGGCGATTTTTGTTTTCTTTTCGCCAGGCACCGGCGTCAATACCAGTTTGAGCGGCATCGTCGACAAGTCAGTCAGCCCGATTTTCCAGTTACCCAAACCATTGACCACCAGGTGCTCTCCCTTGTCATCCGTTACGCGGAAAAGGCACCAGCCTTTGTCGAACTCGAAAGACACCTTACTAATTTTCAACTCATTATCACCCAATTTAAATGCTTTCCCATTCATTTTCGCAGCAAGCTCGGATGCGGGTTTCCCTGGCGTAAGCGGCAAAGCCAGCGTGCCTAATTTCTTCTGCATTTCAGCCTGCACGCCTTTGTCAGCCGGCACGCCGGTTGCTTTCACAGTGGGCAAAATGTGGTTCCAGACATGATTCAGAATAGCCTGCATATCGCCCGTTTCACTGGTAATCGCCACCACCATATCTTCCTTGGGCATGACAATGCAATACTGCCCGAAGGCACCATCCCCACGATACGCACCATTCCGGCAACGCCAGAACTGGTAGCCATAGCCCTGTTGCCAGTCGTCGTCCTCGGGCTTGCGGTTACTGCCTTTGGACATGATATGCGAGCGAGTTGCCTCTTCCACCCACGCGGCCGGAAGAATACGCTTGCCGTTGTATTCCCCTTTTTGCAGATACAACTGGCCGAATTTGGCAATATCTTCCGTCTTCACCCGCAGCCCCCAGCCACCGGTATTAATGCCTTTCGGGTCCACTTCCCAGTCCATGTCTTCGATCGCCAGCGGCTGGAAAAGACGTGGTTTGAGGTACTCGAGCAGCGTCTGGCCGGTCAGTTTTTGAATAATCGCCGACAACATGTAGGTAGCGCCGCTGTTGTAAACAAAGAAAGTCCCCGGCTCGTGCTCCACGGGTTGTGCGAGAAACGACTTCACCCAGTTATCGCTACCCGACTCGCGCAGCTTGCCGGTCGTATCCTTGTCGTGGCCGGTAGACATGCTGAGCAAGTCACGCACACGCATGGCAGCGAGATTGGCGCTCACGGTAGCAGGCTTGTCTTCCGGAAAGAACGACACGACCTTGTCGTCCACTTTTAGTTTCCCCTCGGCCACAGCAAAGCCGATAGCGCTGGAAGTAAAGCTTTTACTGAGCGAATACAATGTATGCTTCAAATCCGGGGCGTAGGGCGCCCACCAGCCTTCGGCAACAACCTTGCCCTGCCGCAGAACCATCAGGCTATGCAGATTAAGCCGGTCGGTTTCGACGGCATTGGCAAAATCCAGAATGCCCTTGGCCGACATCCCCTGCGCTTCCGGTGAGCTGCGGGGCAACTGCCCGTAGCTAAGCGACGACGCCCACGCCGACGCCGGAATAGCACTGATGATACCTAATTGAAGGGCGCCAAAACCCAATTTTTGAAGGAACTCCCTGCGGTTGTACGACATGATTCGTTGAATGCTTGTGATCGAAAATTTCTGGCAGACGCGCGGACAGGTAGCATTTACGCCGGGAGCCGTATCTTTGCACCGATCACAAAACAAATGACCGCATGCCGGAGAGCACAACTTCCTTCCAATCGCTTGGATTGTCCGAACCATTACTAAAAACCATCGCTGAACAGAATTATACTCAACCGTATCCGATTCAGCAGGCCGCAATTCCAGCCATTCTGAAAGGAAATGACGTGCTTGGCGTCGCCAAAACGGGCTCCGGTAAAACCGCAAGTTTCGTGCTGCCCATCCTGGAATCGTTTCAGACGAGACCACCTGCCAAAAACAGGCACATTACGGCATTGGTGCTGGTACCTACCCGTGAGCTGGCGGTTCAGATCGGCTCGGTTTTCCAGACATTCGGCGAGCGGCTGCCGCGTAAGGTCAAAACCCTCGCGGTGTTCGGGGGAGTGTCCATCAATCCGCAAATGATCGCATTGCAGCATGTCGAAATACTGGTGGCTACACCGGGGCGGTTGCTGGAACTGCTCTCTTATAAGGCGCTGAGCTTGTCGGAAACACGCATACTGGTGCTCGATGAAGCTGATAAGATGCTTAATATGGGATTTGCAGACGAAATGCGGGATATTTTCTTCCTGCTTCCCAAAGACCGGCAAAGCATTCTGTTCTCAGCAACGCTGGGTGATGAAGTGGACAAGATCAATAAAAACCAGCTCAAAAACCCGGTACGCATTGAAGTAGCCGAGGAAGAACAAAACCTGGACCTGATCAAACAGACCGGCTACTTCGTCGATCCCGACCGGAAGGGGCCATTGCTAAGGTATTTAATTAAATCACAGCAAATGAAGCAGGTGCTGGTGTTCGTATCGGCCACGCGTACGGCGGACAACCTCGTCGAAAAGCTGAAAAAGAATGGCATCGACGCGATGGCCATGCATAGCAAAAAAAGCCAGGGTGCACGCACCGAGGCTTTGAATAAGTTTAAATCGGGAAAGCTGAATGTGATGGTAGCAACCGACCTGGCTTCGCGGGGGATCGACATCCAGTTTTTACCCTACGTCATCAATTTCGAGCTGCCGCGGTCGCCAAAAGATTATGTTCACCGCATTGGCCGCACCGGCCGGGCCGAAAACCCGGGCGAAGCCATATCGCTCATTTGCCCCGAAGACGTCCATCATTTCAAAATCATCCAGAAAAAGATGGGAAAACGTGTTGAAATGATGGAGTCCTACGATATCGAGTTACAGGGATATTAACATTACTTCTTCTCGGCTGCGAGGTCGACAATATCTTTCTTGCTGCCTTTCCAGAACGCGATTTTACGGCGGTTATAGGTGTAAGTAACCGCCACCGAATCACCCCAGCTGATCACGGCCGGGTAGGAATATTCATCCTCTTTCTTACCGGTCGCTATGTCAATCTTATCGGTCCAGTTCTGGCCGTCGTCGTAAGACAGGATCAGCGAAAGCGGCGAGCGGGAGCCCCAGTTGTGGTCGTCGGGATTGTAAGCGAGTACCAGGGTTCCGTCATTCAATTTGGCGAGATCAATGCCGCTGTTCGGGTTAGGTAGTAAAGTCTTTTTAATTGGCGACCAGGTTTTGCCATTATCCTTCGAGTCGCTCCGCCCGATCACGCCGCCGGTTGTGCGTACGAGCATATGCACCTGACCAGGCTCCGATTCCCACAATGTAGGCTGGATAGCGCCTTTTCCTTTAATTTCCGTTGTATCAATCTTGAAATAGGGGCTCGCTGTCCAGGTTTTGCCTTTGTCTGTGCTGCGGTCGACAAATACTTCCCAGCGGTTCACCTCATTCGAAGCGCCGGCCAGCCAGTCGCCATTCGAAAGTTCAATCAGCTTGTCCTTAACCGGGCCGCGGCCGCCTTTGTCGCCTTTCACCAATTCATAGGCTTCCGACCAGGTTGCACCATTATCCGAGGAAGTCTTCACCCAGGTTTCCCATTGCGCAATCTCCTTCCCTACTTTGAAATACAAAATCACTTTTCCATCGGCTGTTTTCTGCAAAACCGGGTTCCAGTGGGCGTCCTCACGAATTTTGGCCACTTCCACAGGTGCACTCCAATTTCCGGGGCGTCCTTTTGAAAGCCATATGCCCACGTCGGGATTCTTCTCTTCCGTACCGCCAAACCATGCTATCAGAAACTGTCCGTCATCGAGCCGCACGAGTGTGGAAGCGTGACATTGCGGGAACGGACGCTGATCGCCGAACACGAATTCCTTGTCACCTGCGAGTGAATCCAGTTTCTTCTCTTCGGCCGTTTCCGTCTGTTTCGAGCCGCAGGATGTCATCACCATGGAGCCCAGCAGCAATGTGGCCGCCAGCCATTTAGATTGCTTTTTGTATTGTAGCATGGATTAAAAAATAGGTTAAACGTTTTGCAGAATACCTGCACGAATTGAAAAGAGGCTATTATTTGAGCAACTTCTTCAACTCGTTCATCACCGCAGCGGGCGCGTGCTCTTCGTAGAGAATGCTGTAAACTGCATTGGTAATGGGCAAATTAACGTGATAAGTCTTGTTGAGCTCCCGGATACTCCTGGTAGCATAATATCCTTCGGCGATCATTTTCATTTCGAGCTGCGCGGCCTTCACGCTATACCCACGCCCGATCATATTCCCGAACAAGCGGTTGCGGCTGAACTGCGAGTAGGACGTGACCAGCAAATCGCCGAGGTATGCCGACGAACTCAGGTTCCGTTCGCGCGGGTCGAGTGCGGTTACGAGGCTGCCTATTTCCTGCATCGCATTGGATACGAGCACCGCCTGGAAATTGTCGCCATAGCCAAGCCCGTGCGTGATCCCGCACGCAAGCGCGACGATATTTTTCATAACAGCCGCATATTCGACGCCGTAAAGGTCGTCCAATGCATTGGCCGTTACGTAACGGCAGGTCATCAGTTCGGCAAAATCCTCCGCTGCAGGGCATTCCGTGGAAGCGATGGTGAGGTAGGATTGCTTTTCCAGCGCTACCTCCTCGGCATGGCAGGGGCCGGCAATCACGCAGGTATCTTTCATTTCAATGCCGAAAGCCTCGGCCGCCCAGTCGGTGACGAGGGCATTCTGGCCGGGCACCATTCCTTTGATAGCCGACACAATGCGTTTGCCCTGCAAATGCCTGGCGGATAAATGCTGCAAAGACTCCTGAATGAATGCGGCGGGAACTGCCAGAATAATGTAATCCGCTCCTTTTACGGCGTCGGTCGTTTTCTCAAAAACCTTCACTTTTTTGGGTGAAAGCACCACGTCGCTGAGATAACTCGGGTTGTGGTTGAACTTCCGGATATGGTCAATGTCCTTCTGGTTCCGGAGCCACCAGCGGATCTGAACGTGATTTTGTTCACAAAGGATTTTAATGAGGGCAGTCGCCCAGCTTCCTCCGCCGATCACGGCAATTTTAGTATGATTCAAAAAACTCATCCGGCGGGAATGTCAGAATTTGGCTGAAATATGGGGCCAAAATAGGTTAAAATAAAAAATCCTTGCAGCAAAGCCGCAAGGATTTTCCTTTTTAACCTAAACTAAATCGAACTTATTACTTTTTTACAACGCATCAGTTCGGGTTTTCATTTGATTTTTTTCCATCTTTTTTCGGATCCTCCTTCTTTTTCTCAACCAGGTCACCGTTATTCAGGTTTTTGGATACAGCAATATACGGTCCGGAAATAATCCTGTCGCCTGGTTTCAGTCCTGAAAGGATTTCAATGTTCTCAAAATCGCTGATACCCGTCTTCACTTCCTTCATTTCGGCTTTACCGTTTACGTCGATAAATACCACTTCCTTAATCACTTCCTGCTTTTTCGGCTTCTTTTCGTCTTCTTCTGCTACCGGTGCGTTGTTGTTCGAGCCGTCACCCGAGCCCGGGATCACCTGCGCTGCGCCCCCGCGGGTAGTCACCGCCGCGATAGGCACTGAAACCACACCGTTTTTACGTTCTGTAATGATCTCCACAGAGGCTGTCATACCGGGTTTGAAAGGATAAGATTTTTTCGATCGTGCGGTCATCAGGTCTTCGAATGACTCATTCAGAATTTTCACTTTCACCTGGAATTCCGTCACGGCATCGGCCGATGTGCTTGCAGCAGAGGTTGATGTCGACGAAGCCGAAGCTAATCCGGCGGCAGTGTTTGCAATTTCCTTCACAACCCCTTTGAACTTACGGCCCGACGAACTGTAAGCATCCACGTCGATCTCGGCAGTATCGCCGATCGACACCCGCACAATGTCGTTCTCATTCACATTCACCCGCACTTCCATATCGGCCAGGTTGGCAATGCGCATCATTTCAGTACCTGCCATTTGGGAAGTACCTACCACACGCTCGCCGGCTTCTACATTCAATAAGGATACAATACCGCTCACCGGTGCAAAAATGCTGGTTTTGCGAAGGTTTTCCGCAGCGTCGCGCAAGCTTGCTTCGGCGCTCTTGATATTGAAGAGTGCCGCAGCCACATTGGCCTTCGACGACTCCACATCCTGCTGGGCTACGCCATAAGTGGATGAAAATTGTTCAAAATCGGCGGACGAGATTACTTTATCAGCAAAAAGCTTCTTGTTACGTTCGAAGTTGGCCTTCGCCTGAACCAGCCGTGCTTCGGCCTGCGCTACCATGGCTTTGGTTTGCTCATAATTCGCCTTGCTCGAATTCACGGCTGCCTGCGCACGCGCCATCAACGACTCGTAGTTATCGGGACGGATTTTTAATAGCAGCTGTCCTTTCACCACCGAATCGCCTTCGGCTACGTTCAATGCGATGATCTCCCCCGAAACGTCCGGGCTGAGCTTTACTTCCACTTCCGGCTGCACTTTCCCCGATGCACTCACCCGTTCGATAATGTCCGACTTTTTGACGATCGCATATTCGACTTCGGTGGTTTTGGGTTTGCCGATGTAGCCAGCCTGCTTGGCTCCAAACAACCCACCCACGAGCAGCACCAGAACACCTCCCGTTATCCACCAGATCCGTTTCGAAGATTTACGTGCCATATTTTTTTGATTACGATTTTTGAAAGAATTGGTTGCTGATAGTACGGGAATGCTAGAAGTCAGAAAGCGGGCGGTTCATATAGAAATCCAGGATTTTGGTCCTGAAAACGTAGTCGTATTTGGTTTGGACGAGGTTGCCGTTGGCCCGGTCGAGATTGGCTTTGGCAATGTTGTATTCCACGGAGTTGACCGCTCCGACGTCGAAACGGACCTGCGCCACGCGGAAAGTTTCCTGTAATGCCCTCACCTGGTTGGCCGTCGCCGAGTAACGTTTGGCCGCATTCGTCATATCGATATAGGCCTGCTCCACATTTTTACGAATGTTCAGCTGCACCTGCTGCGCCTGGTATTCGTAGGTTTTCTGCTGCAATTTGGCGTTGGCTACATTGTATTTCGTCCTGAAATTATTAAAGATCGGAATCGACAGGTTCAGGTTAATGGCCGAGTTGCGGTTGAAGTCGAGCTGGTTGAAATAGCGGAAACTCTGGATTGAACCATTGGGGGAAGTCACACGCTGCACGATCGGCACTTGCTTGTTGTCGATTATGACATAGTCGGTCGTAGATGGAATATCGATCGTGGTATTCCCGGATCCATCTCCTACAAACCGCTGCTTGGGTGCGGCGCTGGAATAAGCCGTGTAAATACCGCCATTCAAAGTCAATGTGGGCAATCCGGCCCCTTTGGCCAGGTCGACGTTAATTTTGGAAGCTTCAATGCGCATATTTGCAGCCTTCATCTGCGGCAGGTTATTCAATGCGGTTTCATAAATTTCCTGGATCGAGGCATCGTATGCCTCCATGGTCGGATCTTTCACCGGGATCTTCACGACGTTGATCACCTCGCTGCCCGGCATGTTCATATATTGTTTCAAATTCAGCTTGGCCGTTTCGAGGTTGTTCTGGGCATTCACCAGGGAAAGTTCATCGTTGGCCAACTGGGATTTCAAATCCAGCAGATTGCTTTCCGCCAATGTACCGGCCTCTACCAGTTTGCCCGTCCGTTCCACCTGCAATTGCGAGGCGTCCACCTGCCGCTGAGCTACTATAATGAGTTCTTCATTGGTGACGACCTGCAAATAGGACAGTGCCACATTGAGCATAATGTCGTTGCGGGTAGCTTCCAGGTCCTTTGCACTGGCCTGGTAATTGGCATTGTTGAATTTGATATTGTTGCTGATCTGAAAACCGCTGAAAAGCGTCACCTGGCCTCCCAGCTGGTAGTTGTTCGAGCTGACGTTCTGCTGAACGAACTGGTTGGTGAAGGGGTCGATGTTACGACCGGAACGGAAACCCTGGCTGGCGCTGAAACTAATGCTCGGCCACCGCTGCCATTTCGATTGCTCGTACGTATTGCCGTTGGTCTGCACCGTAACTTCCGATTGCTTGACCTGCGGGTTGGTTTCCAGGGCTATCCGGATGCAATCTTCCAGCGAGTAGGTATTGGCAGGCTGACTTACATGTTGCTGCCCCCGGGCGGTTTCCGACACCGTCATTCCAACAAACAATGCCAAAACCAGTACGGAATAGCGTAAAGAATGAAACATAAGCGGTTTAGAGTTAGATGACCAATATTAACGGTTACCTCAAAATGCGACCATCCATTTGGTACGGACGGTTGCAATTCCATGGTAAAGGGCGATTTATCCCAGGTACTTCGGGATCAATGGAAAAACAGGTAACCGAGCCATATTCCGGCGATAACACCGATAAAATCAGCGATAAGGCCTGCGACGATCGCATATCTGGTATTCTTAATCCCGACGGAGCCGAAATAGAGCGCCACGATGTACAGTGTGGTGTCCGCCGACCCCTGGAAAATACAGACAAGTCGTCCGACAAATGAATCCGGGCCAAACTCTTTCATCGCGTCGATCATCAATGCACGGGCGCCGCTGCCGCTGAGGGGTTTCATAAGCGCCACCGGCAGTGCGTCGGTGAAGTCGGTATTCATCCCTGTGGATGCGAAAGCCCATTTCAAACCGTCGATCAGGTAATCCATCGCGCCGCAGCTGCGGAATGCGCTGATTGCTACGAGCAGCCCTACCAGGTAAGGAATAATCGTGACCGAAGTGGTAAACCCACCTTTGGCGCCTTCGATAAACGCCTCGAAAACATTCACCTTTTTAAACATACCCCACCCCAGGAATCCCGCCACCACAAACAGCAGCACCGAGTTACCCGCCAGGATCGAAATTGTTTCGATCTGCTCCTTAGGCAGCCCCGACAAGTACCATAATATCAAAGCGATCATGGCCGTCACACTGCCTAGTCCGAGCATAACCATACGGTTAAAAAGATTGATCTTCTGCCAGGCTGCCGTGATGATCATGCTCACCACCGTGGTCACATACGTGCCCACCACGCATGGGATAAACACATCGGACGGGCTTTCGGCACCCAGGATCGCGCGCTGAGCGATGATCGACAAAGGGATGATCTGCAAGCCGGAGGTATGCAGTACGAGGAACATGATCTGCGCATTCGAGGCCGTATCCTTGCTGGGGTTCAGCTCCTGAAGGCTTTGCATGGCCTTTAACCCGAATGGTGTGGCTGCATTATCCAGCCCGAGGAAATTGGCCGAAAAATTCATGATCATCTGACCGTTCGCAGGGTGGTCTTTGGGTACTTCCGGGAAAAGTTTATTAAAAAACGGCCCGATAAACCGTGCTATAACGTGGATAATGCCTGCCTTTTCCCCTACATTCAAAATCCCCAGAAAAAATGTCATCACACCCGTGAGCGGCAATGCAATATCCATTACAGCCGTCTCGGCCATTTTGAGCATTCCTTCCGTAATGGCTTTAAATGTCTGCACATCGCCCGTGAGAACGAATTGCAAAAGCGCTACTACAAATGCAATAACGAAAAAGGAAACAAAAATATAATTTAAAGCCATATCGGATCGGGGGTGCAGGGGGCGGGATTAGTAATGATTTGTTTATAATGCATTGAGTAAAATATTTCTTTTAATGCAAATAACAAAGGTATATTGCAAACAGGTAGACCTATCAACAAACCTCAACGATTTTCCATGAAGCATTACAGCTTTTTACTCCTTTTGGCGCTATTGTGCTGCAACAAATCTAAAAACAACAATGAAGCAGCGACCACAAACAGCGGCGAACCCGTAAAGGCCATTAACGACACCATTCCCCTCACGCGGGAGAAAGTGGAGAACAGCCCCATTGCGAGTTATAGTGAAAAGGTGAAGGATGACCTGAACGACTGGCGGCTGGCTGTGGATATCTACGAAACAAACCAGACCTTCAAATTCCTGATGAAGATCGAATACATGGTGCAGGAGGCGGAAGATACGCTCACGATCCCTAACTTCGGTATCATGCCCAAGGTGGAAATCCGCAAAGGCCCCCAAAAGGAATCCTGCATCGTCGGCTTTCTGGACAAGCAAGGGGAATTTAAGGAATATAAGCTGATCGCTTTGAAGGACAAGCAGTTGAAGATTTCAACTTTGAAGTATTACGGCAGGGCTCGGTATAAGGTGAGCAAGTGATCCACGACACTATCTCAAAAACTGTGTAAGTGAAAAATCGGGGTTAATGATCCCGATTTTTTATTTTTAACAAAACACAGCTTATGAGACCTGATGATTTTTTAACTGATGATTTTTTAAAGCAGTTCAAGAGCCGCGACGCGCTCAATGATTTCCTGGGCCAGTTGCAGAAGCGGGGTATCGAGAAGATGCTCGAAGGCGAGTTGGACGGGCATTTAGGCTACGACAAGCACGAACAATCGGCCAATAGCAATTCGCGTAACGGCTACGGCAAGAAGAAGATCAGGACCAGCTATGGCGAATCCGAGATTAGTGTGCCGCGAGACCGGGATGCAAGCTTCAATCCAATGATCGTCCCCAAGCGGGAGAATATGGTCGATGGTATCGAGGAAGTGATCGTCTCGCTGTACGCCAAAGGAATGAGCGTTTCTGATATCGAAGAGCAGATTAAGGATGTTTATAATTTTGATGTATCTGCCTCCACGATCAGCCGTATTACTTCCAGGATAGCGGAAGACATTGTTAGCTGGCAAAACCGGCCTTTGGAGCCAGTCTATCTTATTGTTTGGATGGATGGTATTGTCTTCAAAGTACGTGAAAACAGCAAAGTCGTCAACAAGACGATATACATCGCCGTCGGACTTAAACGGGATGGCTATAAGGAAGTTCTGGGCATGTGGCTGGGCAAAAATGAATCTGCCGCCTACTGGATGAGTGTCCTCACTGACATGAAAGCCCGCGGCCTGCAAGACATTCTAATCACGGCCACCGACAATCTCAACGGCTTTACCCAAACGATCCGCTCGGTGTTCCCCGAATCAGCGACCCAGATATGTGTAGTACATCAAATCCGAAACAGCTGCCGGTATGTGGTCTGGAAAGACAAGAAAGAGTTCAGCCGCGACATGAAGGACATTTATGCTGCTCCCACCAGGCAGGCCGCCTTAGCAGCCTTGGAAAGTCTTGAATCGAAATGGAATAGTAAATACTCCTACGCCATCAAAAGCTGGCGACAGAATTGGGATGAGCTGACCGTATTTTTCGATTTTCCATCAGAGATCCGTCAAATCATTTACACGACTAATTTAATTGAAAACCTGAATGGGAAAATCAGAAAGTATACTAAGAACAAACTCTCTTTTCCCAATGACGATGCGGTATTGAAATCTGTTTATCTGGCCCTCAGAGAGGCTTCTAAAAAGTGGACCATGCCTATCCGAAATTGGGGCATGATCCTAAATCAGTTTTTAACTATTTTTGAAGATAGGGTTAGGCTGTAAGCTCTGCCCAGCCTCGATTGGAAGTTTACACAGTTAATGCGATAGTCCCTGATCCACCGCCACCGCTCTACCTTTTTTGTATCTGTTGTAAAGAGTTCATCCGCATTATTCAATTGAAAATTGCTACCGCTACCTCCTCTTCCGAGCGGCGCTTCACAGCCTTGGAAGAATAGCAGGGTAGAATAAACCATTTAAAGTATCTTATTGTCAATTTGGTATGATAATGTAGGCCTTCATATTCGCGCTGTTATACAAAATACCGTCTCCCACAATATTGTCATAGGCAAACCAGGTGTCATTTTGTACGCTATTCGCCCATCCCCAGTTCATTTGGTAATAGTAAGTGGTGTACTCGTAGCAATACCCGTTTTGATCCTGATAAATGGCATGTAAATCCTGAATGCCGTCAATAACCCACATATGCATGTTTGACAAACAGGCACTACAATTGGATCCATATACAATGACGGGCCGCTGCGCCAATAACTGGTTTTTAATCGCCGTCTGATTCGCCGAATTGAAAAAATCGAGGTCGTAGGACGTAAAACCGCGTGCTACGAAGAAATCATCCGTCTTGCCGGGCTCCATCCACGTTTGGCACCCCGAACCTGACATAGGTACTCCCAACGCCGGCACCACAGTGTTGTACGTTGCACCTGTTGCTTTGCCTATGTCGCGCAGCAAATGCGAGAGATTTCCATTACCTGTGTTATCCGGAGGTGGACAGTCACCCGAATGGGTCATAGGCATTCCATTAAGCATTGCCTCTGTATAGTTGGTTCCCTCGACCGTCACCGATTTATGGTGGAATTTTAGTACTTGCCCTATTGCCAATGGTCCGCATCCAACAAGTGCTTTACCACAAGGAAAAATGCCGGATTTCGTGCAATTCGGAACAACTATTCCGTTCGGACAATGGGCATTGTAACCCTTTCCTTGCAGCCAATGTGCAACGTTGTAAGTCAAATGCTGAATGGTTACGTTAGGCGGAATCGGATGTGTTGCAAAATACTCACAACTGGCTTCGGGCGTCCAGACCGGCTGATCCGTAGTTTTGAAGCCCGCTCCCTGGCCAATCTCAAACTGTCTCCATTCGTTGACTATATCGATACTAGCCTCCGTTTTCCCCCTAATGCCCACGGCATGCTCGGCGATAAAATTCTTCCACAACTGGATTCCCGGATTGTCTGTTTCCAAATCAAAGATTCCGGAGTCCGAGAATGCCAGTACTGGTTTCATTCGCTTGTCGGCGGAAAGGAGCAGATGCCCTTTATTGTCTTTGAAATTGATGACGTAGAAAATTGCTATTCCCGCACGATCCGTGAATGTTGCAATGTCACCTATTTCTTTGCCGTTCGTCTCAGTTGTTCGCTTGTTTCGCTGCAAAGTTTCAACCAATGCCATTGCTTGCTCTTTACTAACAAAGAATTTCTTTTGCAGGAAACTAGACGACTGGTTTGCCACATTCAAGTTCTTTTCTTTTTCGCAAGCCAGAAATGCCGGAAGCAACGTAAGAATCAATGCTAATTCTTTAAAACTCATGCTCATGATAGTGTGGTCTACGGTTAGAAGTTTATTTATACTTTTTTGTACAAATAAAATGAGAACCTGCCACACCCATTCTGGGAAAAGGAAGCATCAGACCTGTAAAAAGGAAGGAAATTCAGCGCCTGGCTTTGAGTTTGCTGACGTAGTTTTCGGATATGCCCAAATAGGAAGCGATGTACTTCTGAGGTACTCGATTGAAGAGCTCGCGGGAGCGCGTACGGAATGATTCCAGCTTCTCAGGTGCGGAAAGTGTACGCATGTCGCGGAGCAGGTCCTGATGCGTCAGCAAGAGTTTTTCGGCGATAATGCGGCCAATGCAGCAGGCCTCGGGATGATTGGAGTAAAGCTGATAGAGGTCTGTTCTTGTAATGTAAATGAGCACACCGGGTTCCAGCGTTTCAATGCATTCACGGGAAGGAACCTGTTTTAGAAAGCTATCTGCGGCGTGGAAAAATTCTGCTTCGCGGGCAAACCAGTCGGTAACGTCGCGGAGATTACCCTGACCGTCAGGCGCGAAATGGTAGCCGCGCACCAGCCCCGATTGCAGGAACCAGAGTTTGTCGCAAATCTCACCTTCCGAGAGCAGTATCTTGCCTTTCGGGATTTTTACAACTTTGAGTTTTTGCTGAAATAAGACCCTGGTTTGGTCGTCGACCGGCAGGATTTCACTCAGGGAGGATATGAATTCGCAATGCATGTTATATAGTGTGTTGATACAACCGCAAGTTGAAAATTTTCAACGGCATTTCTATACTACAAACAGGGCACAAAAAAAGCCCGGATAACCGGGCTGTATGCTGATTTGTAAGAAGCGTAATTACGCATTGAAAACGAGATCCATCTTCTCACGGATAGTCAATAAACGTTTGCGGTCGCCGCCGGAAACTTCCGCCGAAGCCCAGCCGGAATAGCCGATCTTTTGCAATGCCTTGTTCACTTCCGCCCAGTTGCAATCGCCTTCCATAAACTCCACGTCGAAGCCTTTCCACAGGCCCAGGTCATTCTGTTTTTTAAAGCTGAATTCCTTCAAATCAAGTTTCAGAATGCGTTTGTTCAATGCTTCGATCCAGGAAACCGGCCAGCTGTAACGCAGCACATTGCCCACGTCGAAATACCAGCCTACCATCGGATGCTTGAATTCGTCGACATACCGGGCTGCTTCCAGCGGGCTGAGCAAAAACTGGTTCCAGACGTTCTCGAACGCGATTTTGACACCTGTTTTTTCACAAACCGGCAGCAACTTACGAATTTCCGCCTGCGAGCGCTCATACGCTTCCGCATAGGTAACATTGGCATTCACGACGCCCGGCACCACGAGTACGGTAGTTCCGCCGTATTGCTTGGTATCGTACAATGCCTTTTCAATGGATTTCACGCATTCTTCGCGCTTTTTGGGATCCGGGTCGGACAATGGGAGCTTCCAGTGCATGGAGTTGACGGTTCCCGGCAGTTCGAGGCCTGTCTTGTCCCGCGCAGCCAGTACTTCCTTCATATCCAGCTTATCGGGCGAATCCAATTCTACGCCGTCGTAGCCGAGGTCTTTCAGCAATTTGAATTTGTCCATGATCGACAAATCCTCTTTCACCATACCCCATTTAAGGCTTTTCTTCACCATCGGGCGCGCGGCCGCCGGCATAGCAGGTCCTGCTTCGGCGCTTGTCAGCACCGAAGAGCCCACCGCCACGGCAGATGCTGCCATGGCGGTGTTTTTTAAGAAATCTCTTCTTTGCATAGGGTATCAGGAGAATGCAGTGATACCTGGTTTAGCCACCTCAACAACCGGTGGTTTCATATCAAAGCTGTAAGTATCAGGGCCCAGCTTCTCAGTTGAGTTCAATGCCTCGTTCCAGGTAACACGCTTACCGGTATAGGAAGCCATTCTACCCATGATGGCAGTCAATGTGCTGTGTGCCATGAACTCGCCGTCGTTGATCAGCTTACCGCTACGGATAGACGCAAACAGTTCGTTGTGCTCTGTCTGGTACATATCGTTCTGCGGGCCGTCGTATTTCCACGGGTTGGCTCCGGTGATTTCGTGTACGTTGCGTGCACAGTTCACCATTGCGGACCCTTTGGTACCTAATGTTTGTACAAGGTAGCTGTTTTCGCAGTTGGCCTGCTGACGGGAGTGGTGGAAACCTTTCACGCCATTGTCGTAATCGTAAACAACCGAGAAGTGGTCGAAGATGTTACCGAACAGTGAATCGGTACGCACCTGACGGCCTCCTGTGCCTACCGCCGAAACCGGCAGTTTGCCGCCCATTGCCCAAGCCATCATGTCGATGCTGTGCACGGCCTGCTCTACGATGTGGTCACCGGCGAGCCATGTATAGTAGGTCCAGTTACGAAGCACATATTCTGCATCTGTCCAGCCGGAAACGCGCGGGAAAGACCACAATGTACCGGTGTCGTAAGTGTTATAGATAGCCGTAATGTCGCCTACCGCGCCATCGAGGATCCGCGCGAAGCTTGCACGTTTCGGCTCATGGTAACGCCAGCAGAAGCCCGACATCAGGGATACATTCTTTTGTTTAGCCAATTTGGCGGCATCCAGTACTTTGCGCACGCCGGGAGCATCCACTGCCACGGGCTTTTCGCAGAACACGTGCTTGCCTGCATTGATAGCCGCAGTAAGGTGCTCGGGACGGAAATGCGGAGGCGTGGCGAGCAATACAACATCCACCCCTGAATCCAATACTTTTTTGAAAGCATCGAAACCAATGAACTTGCGTCCTTCATCCACTTTCACTTTCGGGCCGTGCACTTTGGTAAGGTTTTCAAGCGATGCGTCCATTTTGTCTTTGAAAATGTCGCCCATTGCCCACAATACCACGTTCGGGTCGGCTTTCAAAGCCTGGTTGGCAGCACCGGAGCCGCGGCCGCCGCAACCGATCAAACCTACTTTAAGGGTATCGGCGTTCACGCCTGCAAAAGCGCGGTTTGGGTTCAGGATCGCGAAGGTTGGTAAGGTGCTACCCGCCAGTGCAACTCCCGCCATTTTCAAAACATCTCTCCGAGAAGTACTCATTGCAATTAAGGATTAGGTGATGGAATGACTGTTTTTTGTTGATTTCTTTGGTCGTAATGCCAGTGACACAGGATCTTAAAGGCATTAAAGTTAATGTAAAACCACAATATTTCCTGCTAATATAAACCAAAATTTCCATTTGCGTGCTCGACCACACACAAAAGTTTAGATATGTTAGGATGACATTTTATGTAGTTTTATATCTTCGAACTCCGAAATACTGAATATGATCCTTGAGAACCTATTGCTGATTATCTCCCTGCTCTTCGTGGTGTCAATGCTGACCATGCTGAGCGAGAAGATCGGCATTTCCTACCCTATTTTCCTGGTGATCGCCGGGCTGGTGATCAGCTTCGTTCCCGGAATGCCTCATTTCCAGCTCGAACCCGACTGGGTATTTCTCATCTTCCTGCCGCCGTTGCTGTATGAAGCGGCCTGGAATACTTCCTGGAAAGACTTCTGGGCCTCAAGGCGGGCTATCGGTCTGCTTTCGGTTGGGCTGGTAGTATTTACGGCAACCGCCGTCGCCTACATTTCCCATGCATTGATCCCGGGATTCACGCTGGCGATGGGCTTTGTGCTTGGCGGCATTATTTCACCTCCCGACGCCGTAGCTGCCACATCAGTTTTGCATGGATTGAAGGTCCCAAAGCGCGTGGTTACCATTCTCGAAGGGGAAAGTCTGGTAAACGACGCTTCATCGCTGATCGTCTTCCGGGTAGCACTCGCCACGATCGAAACCGGCAACTTTGTACTTTGGAAAGCGGGCGCGGACTTCCTGATGGTGGCCGTCATGGGTGTTGTGATCGGCCTTGCGATCGCGCATGTGCTGTACTTTGTGCACCGCTTTTTTCCGACCACCCCAAGCATCGACACGGCGCTGACGTTTATTTCGCCCTATTTAATGTATATCACAGCCGAGCATTTCCATTATTCGGGTGTACTGGCGGTCGTGAGCGGCGGGTTGTTCCTGAGCTTTCGGGCACATGAATTATTCACCTACCAATCGAGAATGCAGACCAATTATGTGTGGCAAACTGTCGTCTTCCTGCTCAATGGCATCGTATTCATTCTGATAGGATTACAGCTGCCCGAAGTAATGAAAGGGTTGCAGAAATACACGATGACCGAGGTGATCAGCTATGCCGTCATCATCAGCATCGTTACCATCCTGATCCGCATTATCTGGGTTTTCCCAAGTACCTATCTGCCACGCATACTTTTCAAATCCATTCGTCAAAAAGAGGTAAGACCTGGATGGCAGCCGGTATTTATAGTGGCGTGGAGCGGGATGCGCGGCGTGGTGTCGCTGGCATCCGCATTGGCCATACCACTTTTGATTAATGGAAAAGCGTTTCCTCAACGTGACCTTTTCCTGTTTATTACATTCGTGGTAATCCTGTTTACGCTGGTGTTCCAGGGCCTGAGCCTGCCCTACCTGATCAAATGGCTGAAAATTGAGGATGATGGCGACAATCAGGAAAAGGAGAATGCCATGATCAATTCCAGGCTGGCAACGGTAAGCCTTGACTACATGAAATCCAACTACGAAGGCGAAATCCAGGATTTCGAACCATTCCGCCTTTTAAAAGACCGGTACGAAAAAATCGTCGAAATGGCGGACTACAAGCTGCTGCATTCTGAGGATAGCAAGTCTGTCGGCCACGTTCGCAAATACCGGAAAATGCTGCTCGAAATCATTGAAGTAAAAAGAGACGAAATTTTAAAACTGCGTCAGGAAAGGGCTTGTTCCAATGAGATCATCAGGACGAAAGAGCACGAACTCGACCTCGAAGAAGCAAGGCTGCGCAGATCACCTTAGTTCCATTCCACTTCCACCACGTAATCCCGCAGGTCGATCGTGGTGAATTTCTCATTGTTCTGGCGTTTGAGCGATACTTTACCGTTTTGCACTTTCGCAACTTGCTGCGCGATGACGTCCTTTTCGTTCTTTTTGCGGTAAATAGCAACCATAGAATCCTGGCTGGTCACTTCCACGTCACAGGTACGGCCTTTGGCAGTCACGAGTTTGGAATTGTTGGGCAAGTAAGGTGCCTTTGCAAGCGCAAGCGCACGGGAGGCAAGGGGCACACCGTATCCCACAAAATTGTTTCCGTATGGGTACAAATGCGATGATTTCTCAATCAATGAGATCAGGTCCTTGTTCGAAAGCTGCGGATTGGCTTGCAGCAAACAGGCGGCAAAGCCCGTGATGACCGGAGCTGAGAGCGATGTGCCGTACAGTGAGAAACACGAGACATTAGGCTTCACATAGGATAAAAACTCCGGCCCGACGCTGCTGTAACCAATGCGGTTCCAGAGTTTGCCGTTAGTGGCTCCAACAGAGAGTACGCCTTTCGCATCCGCCGGCGCCGACACAATACCCCAGCTTTTGTCGTCGCCCTCGTTACCTGCGGAAACGATGATCATAATACCCTTTTTATCGGAAGCAATTTGCGCCGCTTTACTGATTGCGCTGGTTTTGCCGTCCATTTGCGAGGGCTGATAGTTTTCTTTCGGGTCGGAAAAACCTTTGGCATAGCCCAGTGAAGTATTGATCAGACGCACACCGAGGCTGTCCATCCACTCCATCGCCGCGATCCAGTTATCCTCTTCGCCACGGTATTCACGCATGGAATAGTCCGTGCGGGCGAGGTAGAATTTCGCATTGGTAGCCATTCCATACTGAACCTGGTCCTGGCGGTCAATGCCTGAAATGGCAGCCAGCACTTCGGTACCATGCATATCGGAGAATGATTCGGCGGTGCTGAACAGCAGGTCGCCGGGGCGGCCGGGTTTCACATAGTCGCGGATACCCAGAATTCTTTTATTGGAAAAAACCTGCGAAAGCGAAAGGGAAGAATCGGCCCCGTAAAAACCTGCGTCGATCACCCCGATCGTAACGTCTTTGGCTGTAATGTTCTCTTTCAGAAATGCAGTGGCCTGTACCTGTGACATCACCGGCGCCATCTGCGCTTTTTCAATCGGCTGTGTACGTGCGATGTAGAAGCCTGGATCGATCATGACCACATCTGCCACGAAATCCAATTCCCTTACTCTCATAGCTTGTTCGCTGGTCAGGTTGGCCGATACCGCATTAAGCCATCGGGAGCGGTTGATGATATTGACGGATCGGCTGCGCAATGCTGCTTCGTATTCTTTTTTAACCGGCAAATCGGTTTCATCCGAAAGTGCCAGGCCCAACTTCTGCCGGTTTTCCAACGTCAGTGCAGACACCGCCGGGCTCTCTGTCAGATCTTTATTTTTCAGATAAATCCAATATTTCGGGCTTGCTGACAACACCAACGGCACAAAAACAAACGCAAGCAAAAGCAATCTTCTCATCAACAGCATTAGTTAGGTATTCTTAATCAATTTGGTATAAAAGCGCATTTCAAAACTGCATTTCCAACACTTCAACCCATTTCGCATGATGGCAGAAGTTTAGAATTTTTGAACAAGATAAACGTAATTTTACAAATTAAATTACCTGATCCGAAAAAATACAGACATGCGATATTCCCCCATCGACCAAAAGCTATTTGTTGAAAACAGACGCCGTTTGACGACTTTATTGAAACCAAAATCACTGGCTATTTTGAATGCCAACGACATTATGCCCACCAATGCGGACGGCACAATGGGTTTCAAACAAAACAGCGATTTGTTTTACCTCACCGGCGTCGATCAGGAGGAAACCATCCTGCTCATCTTCCCCGATCATCCCGACCCGAAGTTCCGTGAGGTGCTTTTCCTTCGCGAAACAAACGAAACGATCGCTGTATGGGAGGGAGAAAAACTGACCAAAGAGCAGGGCCGTGCGGCAACCGGCATTCAGAGCATTTACTGGACGCACCAGTACGAAACCGTGTTCGGCAACATCATTTTCGAAGCGGAGCATGTGTATCTGAACACCAACGAGCACACCCGTAACGACTCTTACGTGCAATCACGTGACGCCAGGTTTATTGCGTATTTCAAAAAACAATATCCCCTGCACACGCTCGTGCGCCTGGCACCGCTGATGCACCAGCTGCGCGCCGTGAAGCAGCCGGAAGAGATCGCATTGCTGCAAAAGGCTTGCGACATTACCAGGCAGGGTTTTGAAAGGGTACTGAAATTCGTCAAACCAGGTGTTCACGAATTTGAAATCGAGGCGGAACTCCTGCATGAATTCGTCCGCAACCGCTCGAAAGGCTTTTCCTATCAGCCCATAATCGCGTCGGGCGCGAACGCGTGCGTGTTGCATTACATTCAAAACGACCAGGTATGCAAGGATGGCGACATGCTCCTCCTCGACGTGGCGGCAGAATACGCCAACTACGGCGCCGACCTTACCCGAAGCATCCCCGTGAACGGCCGCTTTACCAAACGACAGCGAGAAGTGTACGATGCAGTCCTCCGCGTTTTCAAAGCCGCCAAAGGTCTGCTCGTACCGGGCAACATTTGGGACGAGTATCACCAGGAAATCGGTCGCATGATGGAAAGCGAATTGATCGGGCTGGGTCTGATCACCAAAGAGGACATTGAAAAGCAGGACCCGGACTGGCCGGCCTACAAAAAGTATTTCCCCCACGGCACCTCCCACTTCCTCGGCCTCGACATCCACGACGTCGGCAACAAATACCGCCGCTTCGAAGCCGGTATGGTTTTCACCTGCGAACCGGGCATCTACATTCGCGAAGAAGGGCTGGGCATTCGTCTTGAAAATGATATTTTGATTACGGAGAACGGAAATGTGGATTTGATGGCGCATATTCCGCTGGAGGCGGAGGCGATTGAGGATTGGATGAATTCGTAGGTATGCGATCTGTTTTGTAATTTTAGAACTTCACTCCATCACATACACTTTATTATGGCAAAACAGGAACTCTCCGCGCAGGATGCCGTTACCGAGGCAAAACGCTATCTGAACAATGCGAAGGACATTCTCCGCGATAAAGGAGCCAAGGAGGACGGCTTTTACCAGGATTCGAAGTATGTAAAAATGGCCGGGCATACTGCTTATTCCGGCGTTCTCTTCGCGTTGGATCACTATTTCGGCAAGAAAACGAAAGGCAGGAAGGATGTGGATTGGTACAAGGCCAACCTGGCGCAACAGGACAAGAGAATATTGAACACATTCGTATCCGTTTATGAACAATTGCACCTTGTGATGGCATATGATGGATTCGGAGACGCTGAGCTCGTAAAGCTTAGCTTTCAACGGGCTGAGATAATTATTGACTGGGTAGAGACGCGTACTGCTGCCTGAGGCATCACATTAGCACATCAAAAGGCCGGGAGATTCCGCATCTGCCCGGCTTTATTTATGAATACAAATCACATTGAATGGAAATCCTTCCCGAAGACATTTATAAACTCCTCATTTCCTTCATGCTCGGCGGGATCATCGGCGCCGAGCGTGAGTACAGAAGCAAATCGGCCGGATTAAGGACGCTGATATTGATTGCGATGGGGTCCACCTTGTTCACGATCCTGTCCATCAAGATCAGTTCGGATGCGGGTCGCATTGCGGCGAATATCGTGACGGGTATCGGTTTCATTGGTGCAGGGATCATTTTCCGGGAGAATAACCGGGTGGTAGGGATTACAACGGCGGCGATCGTATGGGTGACGGCGGCTTTGGGGATGGGTATCGGGGCCGGGTTTTACGAGGTAACAATCTCCTGTTTCCTCATTTCGGGTATGACGCTCGTCATCCTCGCACCGGTACAGAAGTTTATCCGCCAGAAAAGCCAGATCCGTAACTACCGCCTCATGTGTGTTTACCAGAAAAAGACCCTGAAAACTTACGAGAACCTGTTCAAGGAGTATGACCTGAAAATTCTTCGTGGCGAACAGAGCCGCATCGGCACCCACATTACCGGCAGCTGGACATTGCAGGGCTCCGAACGAAAGCATGAAAAGCTCACCCACCACCTGCTCAACGACCCGGATATCCTGGAATTTGATTTTTAACTAGCAGTTACATATGACATTAGTTTTTCATTAAAACTGATATCAATCATGGCCGAAAATGAGCCAAAAAGCGCCTTTACAACGTTATAAATAGCCGACAGGAAACTTTATAACGGTAAACAGGCATTATAGCAATAACCCACATCCTCCAAAGATTTGCACGGTGCAAGCCGGGTAACGGGATCACAGACAACAGTTATGTCCGATATTATCAAACAAAAAATTGGGGAAATCATCGCTTCAAACACTTCCGCCGGTGAGGCAGAATGGTTGCAGCAAAAGGGAACATCGGCCGGGGGATCGTCCGCACCCATTGAACTGATGACAGCCTTCGTGGCAGCGCCCAGGTTTCTAACCAAAAAAATCATCCATACCACCGATGCCGACAAGGCGGCATTGAACATTGAAATCCCCGGCTTCTCCGTCGAAGGATGGTCGCTCGTGAGGCTTGCCCGCGTGTGGCTGCTTACCCAGCTCGACCCCTCGGACCGGGACGATTATGTGAAAAATATCGAAACGCTGTTCGATACTGCGGAAATGAATGAGCTGGTTGCGCTCTACTCGGCACTCCCGCTGCTTTCCTATCCCGATCAATGGCTTTTCCGCGCGACGGACGCCGTGCGGTCGAATATGGGTTTTGTCTTTGATGCGATTGCATTGCATAACCCCTACCCCGAGAAATACTTCAGTGAGCTCGCGTGGAACCAGCTGGTTCTCAAAACGATATTCAACGACAAGCCTATTCATTTTATAGAAGGCCTGGAAAACCGCTCGAACGAGAAACTGGCTGTGACGCTGGCCGACTTCGCGCATGAGCGCTGGGCGGCGGGACGGAGCGTACCCGCCCAGGTGTGGAGGCTTACGAGCAAGTATCTGACACCGGCCCTGCTCGCCGATATGCAGCATTTGTTTGATTCTGAAAAAGAAGATGACCGCAAGGCTGCCGCCCTGGCCTGCGGCGAGTCAACGCTGCCCGCAGCCAACTATCTTCTGGCAAAGTACACCGATCTGGAAAAATCCGTAAAATCCGGCGCATTGACCTGGGCCGATCTCGAACACTGAAACTATGTGCGCTAATCATACAGACGTAACCCCTAACCCTTCGCATTTCGAAGACAGCGAAGAAGCGAACCAGGCCCCCGCACACCGCGACATCGCCTGGAACGACTACAAAGACCTCATTAAAGGAATGCGCTTTTTCGACCCGCATATCCACATGGTTTCCCGCACAACGGACGACTACCAGGCCATGAACCAGGCCGGTATCGTGGCGCTGATCGAGCCTGCATTCTGGGTAGGCCAGCCGCGGACGGGATTATCGACATTCAAAGACTATTACAGCAGCCTGGTTGGATGGGAAAGGTTCCGCTCCTCACAGTTTGGAATCAAACACTATTGCACCATGGGCCTCAACTCCCGTGAAGCGAACAATGAACCGCTGGCGGAGCAGGTAATGGAAATCCTGCCATTGTACATTTATAAAGAAGGTGTGGTGGGTGTAGGCGAGATCGGTTTTGACGACCAGACGCCTGCCGAGGAAAAGTACTACCGCCTCCAACTCGAACTCGCCAAAGAGGCCAAACTTCCGGTTCAGATCCATACTCCGCACCGCGACAAAAAGAAAGGCACCGAACGCAGCATGGCTATTGCATTGGAACACGGCATCGACCCGTCGTGGGTGATTGTGGATCACAACAATGAAGAAACCGTCAAAAGTGTGCTTGACCAGGGCTTTTACGCGGCATTTACCATTTATCCGTTTACCAAAATGGGTAATGAGCGAATGGTGAAAGTGGTAGAGCAATATGGCCCCGAGCGCATTATGATCAATTCCGCCGCGGACTGGGGCATTTCCGATCCGCTGGCGATCCCTAAAACAGCCGCATTGATGAAAATGCGCGGCATTTCCGACGAAACCATCCGACTGGTAACCTACCAGAATGCGATTGATGCATTCGGTAAAAGCGGGCAAATCGACGTGACCGATTTCGAATCGGGGTATGCGGTAGACCAGACGGAGAAATTCCACGGCAACAGCATTCTGAGAGGCGGCCAGCAGCCCGCTCCGGTGAAAGACTTTTTAGTGATCAATTAAAGTGGCGAGTCTTAAACCTTATTTGCAGCTTACGCGGCCGGCCAACCTGGTTACCGCCATCGCGGACATCCTCGCCGGTATGGCGATCGCGCAGTTTACCTTTTCGGATTTTTCACCCGCATTGCTTGTACTTTCCACGCTCGGCCTGTATGGCGGCGGCGTGGTCATGAACGACGTTTTCGATGCCAGGCTTGACTCCGTGGAGCGGCCCGAGCGGCCCATTCCAAGTGGCAAAGTTCCGCTTACGCAGGCAGCTACTATGGGCATTTCGCTTTTGCTGCTGGGCATTGTTGCGGCTGCCGCATTCAGTCTGCAAAGCGGGATGATCGCCGTCGTAGTCGCAATGCTGACTGTCTTATATAACCGTTTTGCCAAACACCACATATTCTTCGGCCCGCTCGTGATGGGCATGTGCAGGGGCGGCAACCTGATCCTGGGTATGAGTGTGTTGCCCGAATCGTTTCAGCAATGGGCGTTCATCGCCATTTTCCCGATCATGTACATCGGTGCCATCACGCTGATCAGCCAGGACGAAGTGCACGGCGGTAAAAAACGCACCTTATACATTGCAGCCTTTCTATACCTCGCCGTCCTCGTCGCACAGTTGACGATCGCCCAGGGAAAAGGCAATCTCCTGTTTACGATTCCCTTTGTGCTGCTGCACGCGTGGTTCATTTTCCGTCCGCTTTGGAATGCCATGCAGAATCCCATCGGCCCGCTGATCGGTAAAGCCGTAAAAGCGGGGGTCATCTCACTCATCGTCATGAATGCTTCCTGGTGTGCTGCATTTGGCTTGTTGCCGATCGCCATCGCAGTGCTCGCGTTGCTGCCTCTCTCCATGTATTTGGCGAAGGCTTTTGCGGTTACTTAATGAGTGAAGAAAGGACGAAAGGGAGGAAGGAGCAAGGCGTTTACGCGGGTGGCTTTGGGCTAATAAATAAATTGGACGATGGCGGGACGGGGAAAACCTGTTAATTTTAGTCTTTATTTCAATGATTTTGAGTTGCGTTTGAACGGATCGTGTTTTCAAACGTTTTAATAACGAATACCCACTTTGCTAGTGTAATGCACAATTCAATGCAAACCATCAAACAACGTTTCCAGGTGGAATACAACTATGCCGTATTCTTCACCCAACACCTTTTTGACACCCAGAACCCGTTACTGAGAGATTTTTTTCAAGGATATACCGATCAGGGCTTTCAGCGCAAAGCCCTTGTGATCGTGGATGAGGGGTTTGAACAAACGCAGCCGGATTTAAAAAGCAATATCCGCGCTTACTTCGCGCAAAACGTGCAGCACATCCAGCTGGCAGCCGAAATCATTTCGGTACCGGGCGGGGAAGCTTGCAAAAACGACCCGGCCCAGTTCGATAAACTCGTTGAGGCCGTCGACGTTTTCGGGATCGACCGCCATTCCTTCGTAGTTGGAATCGGTGGCGGCGCCGTGCTCGACCTTGTGGGCTACGCGGCCGCGGTTTCACACCGGGGTATCAAGCTGATCCGCATCCCTACGACGGTTCTGGCCCAGAACGACTCGGGCGTGGGCGTAAAAAACAGCATTAACTTTCACGGCAAAAAGAATTTCCTCGGCACATTCGCTCCGCCGGTGGCAGTTTTCAATGACCTTACTTTCCTGCGCACGCTCGACGACCGCGACTGGCGCGGAGGACTTGCAGAAGCGGTAAAAGTGGCGTTGATCAAAGACCAGGCATTCTTCGAATGGATTGAAGAACATGCAGCCGCACTTGCAAACCGAGATGAAGAGGCTATGTCCTACCTCATTCACCGCTGCGCCGAAATGCATACCGACCATATTGCCGGCGGCGACCCGTTCGAATTCGGTTCTTCGCGTCCTTTGGACTTTGGTCACTGGGCGGCGCATAAGCTCGAATTCCTGACCAACTTCCAGGTGCGCCACGGCGAAGCGGTAGCCATTGGTATTGCATTGGATTGCGTGTATGCCCAGAAAATCGGTATGCTGCCCGAAAGCGATTTGCAACGAATTATAGATGTGCTTACCAAAGTCGGTTTTGAACTATACCATTCAAAACTGGCTGAAAACGATAAAATCAACCTTCGTAATGGCTTACAGGAATTCCGCGAGCATCTGGGCGGCCGGTTGACGATCATGCTGCTGGAAAAGATCGGAAAAGGAGTGGAAGTGCATGAACTGGACGCCGACATCATCGCACAGTCGGTGGATTACCTCGAAAGTTCCAAAACCATCCCTGCATGATCACGCCTTACGGACACCTAACCTATTGCAGCAATATCCATCCCGGTGAGAAATGGGAAGACCATTTCAGGTCGCTGCGCGAGAGCTTACCATTCATCCGCGAGCAACTGGCGCCGGGCAAGCCATTCGGGCTGGGCCTGCGGGTAGCGAATGAAGCTTCGACAGAGCTCAGCAAGCCGGAAGCACTGGAAGAATTCAAAACCTGGCTTGCAGGCCACGGCATTTACGTGTTTGTGATCAATGGCTTTCCCTACGGCGGCTTTCACAATACCCGCGTGAAGGACGATGTACATACGCCGGACTGGACAACTAACGACCGGCTGGAATATACCAAACGCCTTTTCAATATCCTGGCCGCGTTGCTGCCTGCTGATATGCACGGAGGCGTTTCGACGCCGCCGCTCTCCTACCGTCTTTGGTGGAAAACCGAAGCGGATAAGCAGCAGGCCACCGAAACCGCAACCGATCACATCCTCGAACTCCTCGACGAGCTGATCCGCATTGAAAATGAAACCGGCAAATTCCTGCACCTGGACATCGAACCCGAGCCGGACGGCATTCTCGACAATACGGAGGATTTCGTGACCTGGTATATCAATATGCTGCTTCCGAAAGGGACTATTTATCTGGTAGAAAAATACGGGATCGATGGTGACGCGGCACAAGCGCTTATTTTAAAACACATTCAGCTGTGCTACGATATCTGCCATGCCGCGGTTGGTTTTGAAAAACCCGAAGACATTCTCGATGCACTGAATGAACATGGCATCCGGGTAGGCCGCATTCAGGTGAGTTCGGCGTTGAAGGTGAACTACACCAGCGAGCGGGAGATCAAACGCAAAGCCATCGAAACCTTCGATGAGCCGGTGTATCTCCACCAGGTGGTAGCCCGCCACGACGATGGCCATTTCACCCATTATCCCGATCTCAAAGAGGCGCTCACCGACTGGGACGAAACCCACGAGGAATGGCGGGTACATTTCCACGTTCCGTTGTTTGTGAACACCTACGGCGCGCTGGATTCGACGCAGGGAGACATTGTGCAGACATTGGCATTGCAAAAAGAGAACCCGTTCTCGACTTATCTCGAAGTGGAAACCTACACCTGGGGCGTGCTGCCGGAAGATATGCAGAAGCCTATCGGCGAATCCATCGTGCGTGAGCTCGAATGGGTGAAGAAAGTCCTGAAGTATGAATAAAACCGTAGTAATCGATATAGTAGGACTAAGCGCCAACCTGATCGGCGAACATACGCCGTTTTTGGATGCTTATGTCAAAAAAAGGCATTTGACGCCTATTAAACCTGTACTTCCGGCTGTTACCACCACTTCGCAAAGTACTTATGTGACTGGCAAATGGCCTGCGGAGAACGGAATCGTCGGTAATGGCTGGTACGATCGCGAGGATTCGGAAGTGAAGTTCTGGAAACAGTCGAACAAGCTCGTACAAGGGGACAAAATTTGGGACAATGCACGAAAAGTTGACCCGAATTTTACCGTTTCGAAAATGTTCTGGTGGTATAATATGTACTCCACCGCCGACTGGTCGGTAACCCCTCGCCCGCAATACCATGCCGACGGCGTAAAAGCACCCGATTGTTACGCCTACCCGCCCGAATTGCGCGACGAGCTGCAAGCCGAACTAGGCCAGTTTCCGCTATTCAATTTCTGGGGACCGAATGCGAATATCAAATCCACACGCTGGATTGCCGACGCTTCCATGTTGGTTGAGAAAAAGCATAACCCTACGCTCACACTCATTTATCTGCCGCACCTGGATTATTGCCTGCAAAAATTCGGGCCGGATTTCTCGAAAATCAGCAAGGAGCTGAATGAGATCGACGAAGTCGTGAAAGACCTCATCCAGTTCTATGAAGGGCGTGGTGCAAAGATTATCCTGCTTTCTGAATACGGTATCAATGCAGTGAATAACCCGATCCACATCAACCGTATTCTGCGTAATGAAGGGCTGATTTCCGTACGGGTTGAGCGCTGGTATGAGCTGCTGGATGCGGGCATTTCCAAAGCATTTGCCGTGTCCGACCACCAGATTGCGCATGTTTATTTGAACGATCATTCAGTTAAAGAGCAGGTCATGCAGGTTTTGAAAAAAACACCGGGCATCGACCTCGTTCTCGACAAAGCAGCTCAGAAAGACTACCATATCGACCACGAACGCTCGGGTGACATTGTAGTAGTCGCGAAACCGGACAGCTGGTTTACCTACTATTACTGGCTTGACGACGCCAAAGCACCGGATTATGCGCATTTGGTGGACATCCACCGCAAGCCGGGTTACGATCCGGTGGAGATGTTTATGGATCCTAAAAATCCCCTGATCAAACTTCGCGCAGGGTACAAGCTGGCACGCAAGCTACTAGGTTTCAGATATTTAATGGACGTCATTCCACTCGATGCCACATTGGTAAAAGGCTCGCACGGCGGCATTAATATTCCCAGAGAATACTACCCGATCATCATCACCGACCAGGCAGCCGGGAGGCCGGAACTGGAAGCGGTAGATGTGTACGACTTGATCTGGAAACACCTGATTTAAAACCTATTCCAAAATTAAACAGGCTTTCATGACGTTGTTGTAGAAACTTACTACTACGACCTCATGAAAGCCATACTTCACCTAACGCTCGTTCCGCTGGCATTCGCCATGGCGATTTTTGCCTGTAAATCCGACGACCCGGAAACACCGCAAGACCCAGAGCTCCCAGAAAATACCATTGATTCCAAAGACGTTTTCCCTGCATTGTCATTCAGCCAGCCCATCGATCTCATGCAAGCGCCGGGCGACAGCAGTCATTTTTTTGTCGTCGAGCAAGGCGGTACAGTCAAGGTGTTCGCCAATGCCGAAAATGTTTCATCCAGTTCTACATTTCTTGACATTAAAAGCAAGGTAAGATCGGGCGGCGAGCGCGGGTTGCTAGGTCTCGCATTTCACCCGGATTTTAAAACCAATGGGTATTTCTTCGTCAACTACACCACAGGCACACCCCTAAAAACCGTTATCGCCCGCTACAAAGCCACCAGCGCTACGCAAGCCGATGCGGCCAGTGAAGCGGTTTTACTCACGTTCGACCAACCGTATGACAATCATAATGGTGGTTCGATGCAGTTTGGGAAAGATGGATATCTCTACATTGCGACCGGTGACGGCGGAAGCGGCGGCGATCCCCAGCACAATGCGCAAAACTTGAAAAGCTATTTGGGTAAAATCCTCCGAGTGGATGTGAACGGGACTGCGAAAGGTAGTTACAGCATCCCGGCAGATAATCCATATGCTACCGGTACGACTGGCAATTTGCCCGAAATTTACGCCTACGGCCTCCGCAATCCCTGGCGCATCAGCTTCGACACCGGGAGCGGCAAGTTGTTCGCGGGTGACGTGGGCCAGAATGAACGCGAAGAAATCGACATCATTACAAAAGGAGGCAACTACGGATGGCGCTTGAAAGAAGGCATCGACTGTTACAATCCTTCCGCCAATTGCAACGCCCAGGGCCTCATCGAGCCCGTCCACGATTATAACCAGGATAATGGCGACCGGTCCATTACAGGCGGCTATGTGTACCGCGGCAAGACGATCCCCGCCCTTGCCGGCAAGTACATTTACGGTGATTACATCAGCGGACGCATATGGGCACTCGAACTTGACGGCGATACCCGCAAGTCCAACACCCTGATCATGGAAGGGAAGGGCAACATTTCGTCATTTGGGCAGGATAGTAAGGGCGAAGTGTACTATCTCAACTACGGACAAGGCAAAGTGATGAAGGTGGTTAACGGAAATTTAAATTGAAAAATTAACCGGTCGTCCTATCTTTGCCGGAAATTTAAAACTATTAAAATGTCCAAGGTTCTTATCATTGGCGCAGGAGGTGTCGGAAGCGTGGTGGCACACAAATGCGCATTGAACAGCAATGTTTTCACCGAAATAATGCTCGCCAGCCGCACCAAGGCGAAGTGTGATAAAATAGCAGCCGAAATCAGGGAAATGCAAGGAGTTGACATCCAGACCGCCCAGGTGGATGCCGATATCGTGGCCGAAACGGTGCTGCTTATCAAACGCTTTCAGCCGAAAGTGCTTATCAACGTGGCGCTGCCCTACCAGGATCTGACGATTATGGAGGCCTGCCTTGAAACCGGCGTACATTACCTGGATACCGCCAATTACGAACCAAAAGACGTCGCGAAATTCGAATACAGCTGGCAATGGGCTTACCAGGAGCGCTTCAAAGAGGCTGGCCTGATGGCGGTGCTCGGTTGCGGTTTCGATCCGGGCGCTACGCAGGTGTTTACGGCGTTCGCAGCCAAGCACCAGTTCGACGAAATGCATTACCTGGACATTATCGACTGTAATGCAGGCGATCACGGCAAGGCATTCGCGACCAACTTCAACCCTGAAATCAACATCCGCGAGATCACCCAGCCAGGCCGTTATTGGGAAAACGGCGAGTGGGTAGAAATTCCTGCGATGTCCATCCATAAACCGATCGATTACCCTGGCATCGGACCGAAAGAGAGCTACGTATTGTACCACGAAGAGCTCGAATCATTGGTAAAAAACTTCCCTACCCTGAAACGTGCACGTTTCTGGATGACATTCGGCCAGGCTTACATTACGCATTTGAATGTGCTGGAAAATGTAGGTATGACGAGCATCAAGCCGATCAAATTCAACGGCATCGATATCGTTCCGCTGGAATTCCTGAAAGCGGTATTGCCGGCACCGGATACTTTGGGCGAAAATTACTCAGGCCAGACGTCCATCGGCTGCCAGATCAAGGGTATCAAAGACGGTGAAGAGAAAACTTATTATGTTTGGAACAACTGCGATCATGCCGAATGCTACCGCGAAGTGCGTGCGCAGGCGGTGAGCTACACCACGGGCGTTCCCGCGATGATCGGCGCGATGCTGATGCTGACCAACGAAGAGTGGATGAAGCCAGGCGTATATAATGTAGAAGAACTGAATCCGGATCCGTTCATGGAATTGCTGAACATTCACGGCTTGCCGTGGCACGAGGCGGTGAACATCGAGCTTCCCCACGAATATTGATAATGTCAGTCTGAGCGGAGTCGAAGCGCATGTACGATGTTCCGTACAGACTGTCTTCGACTTCGCTCAGACTGACATGCTTTCATTATCCTTCCATCGTAATCACGGCCCGGTCGCAGACGCCACCGATCGGCGGATTGAACTTCGAGACTTTCACAGTCACTTTCTCGACCGTCGGGTAATGCTCCCTGATTTTTTCAATGACATTAAAACCAATGTGCTCCAACAACTTCGCCGGCTCCTTCATGACCTTGGCGGTGAGCTGGTAAATGGTTTCGTAATTGACGGTTTCACTCAACTTATCGTGCTGAGCAGCCCGGAAAAAGTCCGTGGTAATGGTAATATCCAGGGCATATTTGTTACCGATGCGTTGTTCTTCGGGGTAATAGCCGTGGTATGCAAAAAATTCGAGTCCTTCGAGACTGATCGTTCCCAATGGTGGTGATTAAATTTGGTCAAAAAATGAACCGCCGCCTGATTTCTTAGGCTGGCTGCTTTCTCTCGGCCGGTTGATACCCGCCGAAGAATCCCTGGCCTTCTCTGCCACCTTATGCATTTCTGCCAGCACCTCCTCGGCTTCATCGGCAGCGCTGCGTTGCGTCTGTCTTGGCCTGTTGTAGGCAACCGGCTCTTCACGAGCAGGCTCCGCGACAGGTTCAGGCTCCGGAACAGGCGTAACGACGGGCGCAACAGCCTGGATTTCCTCCTCAGGTTCGGTGCCGGGCAATTCCGGATCTGTTTCAAAAACGGCCTCCGGCTCAGGCTCCTGCTCATTCGGCAACTCGAATACCACCTCGGGTTTATCATCCTGCAAGACCACCTCCACGGCAGGCTCTTCGGATTTTTCCTCTCCCTCTGCCCGCACTGGTTGATGGAATACCGCCTTTTTGGGAATTTCAATCTCCGCAATATGCTTTTTAATGTCCTCCATTTTATTGAGGACCGTTTCTTTATCGTATTTCTGTTCGAAACGTTCAACCGTTTCCAGCGCGCTGTTGGCCAATGAACTGAGCTGTACGATAAGGTTATCGCGGAAGTTTTCGATCGCGCGGAAATCACGTTCCTGGATCTTCACTTCCTGGGCAAAATCCTCCTTGAACTTAGCCAAACGATCTTCGGTCAGCTTGATGATCTGGCTCGTGCGCTGTTCCGCCTCCGCCACGAGTTCGTTGGCCGCCGTGCGCGATTCTTCTATTCTTTTTTCCGCATTTTCGTTGGCTTCTTTCTCGATTAACTTACTGGTATCTTCGGCGGCTTTTAAGGTTCTGAACAGGGTTGATTCGATATCTTTCAACTTCGCCAATTCCTTCTCCGCGTATTCCAGCTGCATCTTCAGCAAGTTGTTTTCGCTTGAATACCGCTCCCATTCCTGAGACAACGAGTTCAGGAAAGCATCTACTTCGTCCGGGTCATAACCTCTGAAAATCTTTTCAAAAGTGTGCTTGCGTATCTCAATAGCGGATATTTTCATGATGCATTCTATGCTTTGATGCCTAGTTAAAAACGGTCGTGTAAGTTAAAGATATAAGATTCATTTTTCAAAGTATTTACCAACATTACCATATTATAAGTATTGGCTTAAGCGACCTCCCAAACCGATATCATGCGATCGTCGCTGCATGAAATCAGTTGATTCTCAAACCCCGTCCAGAGTAGTTTGTTGACCGACGTTCCGTGCCCTGCATGACGTGCCCGATCGATAATTTTTTTAAGCCTGAAAGTGGCTGCATCCCACAATTTGATGGACTTATCCATACTGCAAGTGGCGAAGAGGGAGCGATCAGGACTGAATGTAATGTCGTTGATCGCGTACATGTGCGCGGGGATATCGGAGACGATGCCGTATGCATCATTAACGTCCCAGATTTTCAGGTGCGCATCCCGGCCGGTTGTAAAGAGGTATTTACCGTCCGGTGAATACTTAACGGAAAACACCGAGTTTGTATGTGCCTGGATGGTCTTTTTTAATTTAAAACCGTCGAGATCGAAGATATGGACGTTACTATCGCTATCGCCGGTGGCAAATTCATTGGTGCCCGGGTTGACCGCGATGCTGCGCACACTTTTGCCGGCAATTTTGAGATGTTTCTGCACAGCAAACGACGGAACATCCATAACGACCACCACGCCATCGCCCAGGGCAATGAGCGCCTTATCGCCTGCAAAGCGAATGTCGAAAATGCTCGAATTAGTAATGTTCGAGGTTTTTTCAATCGTGTTTCCGCGGGTATCCAGCACCTGAATACCTTCAAAATTTTGGCCGATCCACAGCGAACCGCTGCCTTCGTGTAGCGCGAGCGCGTATACGGATGTACCCGCACGCGCAACCAGTCTGCCCAGATCCGGCTTTTGCAGGTCCCATTGAATGACGAAGCCGTCGGCACCGGCCGAATAAAAGCCGCTGCCCGTTTCGTCAGAAATAATTGTATAAACACTGTCCCTATGACCGGAAAAAGTATCTACTTTGCGAATATTCATCTTGATAGTTTTGTAGCAAACAGTATTACCATGCCCCTCGTTCATTCCGAAAAGATCGAAGATACCAGCACGTTGCTGCTCTGGAAACTGACGGAAACCGAAGCGGAACTGCAAAATGCACTGGGTAACGGTTTTAGCCAGGAAGAGCTCGACCGCATTTCGCATCCGCAAAAAAAGCGCGAATGGCTCGCAAGCCGGATGCTGATCAAAACCCTCGCCGAACAGTTTGGTATCAATTACGTTGGCATTCACAAGGACGAGCACGGCAAGGCTTTCCTGATCGACAATGACTCCCACATCTCCATCACCCACACTGCCGAATTTGTGGCCGTGGCAATCAATCCCACCGCAGCCGTGGGGATCGATATGGAAAAAACCGACCCGAAATTACAGCGTACTTCCAAAAAATTCCTGTCCCCGCACGAATACGACCACGCCCAGGACGAAATGAACCGCCTTTGCATGTACTGGTGCGCGAAAGAAGCTTTGTATAAACTCTACGGAAAGAAAAAGATCAGTTTCAGGGACTCTATTTTCATCAGCCCCTTCCAGAATGCGGACATCATCCTCAGAGGAAGCCTCACCGACGAAGATCTCGTCGTCCCCTCCAACATCCACATTCGCTGGTTCGACGGGCATTGCCTGGCCATCGCGCTCTGATCAGCCTTCGGGCAGTTCGTCGAGTGTCGACTTCAGTATTTTCTCGATTTCCCTGATCTTATCCTGCTCACTGGTCTTTTCGTAGGATAAAATGAGATTTCGCAATACCCGCTGTACGATTTCGAGGTTGGTACAAGGCTGGTAGAAAATATCCTTCGATTTGATATTCAGCTGCGCGATGTAGTGATCGATGTCTGTTTTGGAAAAGATGATCCCCCGGTTGAAGACATTGATGTAAAACTGCGTTTTGTCGCTTTTGTAGGTCAATACAAACAGGTTCGGCAGGTTCACTCCGTACACCGGCATTCCCAGCTTTCTTGCGATCAACAGATAGATTACGCATAAAGTGATCGGGTTACCACGGCGACTTTCCAGCACCGAGTTGATCATCGAGTTGGTGGGTGAATGGAAGTTCTTGGTATTCGCAGCAAAATTCATCACGCCGAAGAAGATGCTGTTGATCCGTTTCACCTGGTCCACCGCATTCATTTCTTCCTGGAACTGGATCCAGATATCGTAGTAAAGCTGTTCAATCGTGGTTTTCAACTTCTCGATTGAAAGGTCGGGATAATGATAGGTAGCGATGATCCACATGCCTTCCAGCAGGTCGAGACCGCCGCCGTTTTTCCAAGCCTGTAATCGTTCAATCATAATACTTAGCTGCAATTCGTGGATGAGCTCCTCGATCTTGCGCTGTACAATCGGGTTGAAACTCTCCTCCCATTCAGTCTCAAGAAAAGGTATCACTGTTCCTCCCAACGATAATATCTTCCCCTCAACGTGCTGACTTACTTCATGATCTTCATCATCAAGCAAGGATATCAGTGCCTTGATTTCTTTCTGGTTCATTTTCCTCAAATCTGCGTTATACAACCAACGGATAAATAAAAACATTTTTTTTTAATGGACGTCAAATTTTCTACTTTTGCCCGAAAAAAAAGCAGGCCCAAAACCGCTTTGAACACCTTCTATACCACCTTATTTTCATAAAAACTGTACATAACGCATGAAAATTCTCGTTACCGGAGGAGCCGGTTTTATCGGTTCCCATACCGTTGTAGAGTTGCACAATGCAGGGCTTGAACCCGTCATTGTCGACAACCTTTATAACTCTAATCTCAACGTTTTAGAAGGGATCAAAAAAATCACCGGCAAGGAGTTTCCATTCTACGAAATCGACTGCAACGATGCCGAAAAGGTGAGGGCATTATTTGAAAAAGAAAAGTTTGACGGAGTGATTCACTTTGCTGCGTACAAGGCTGTGGGTGAGTCGGTTGAAAAGCCATTGAACTATTACGAAAACAACCTCATTTCCCTGTTGGTACTGCTTCGGGCCATGAAGGAGTTCAATGTCGACAAGTTCGTATTCTCATCTTCATGTACGGTATACGGCCAGCCCGAAAAGCTCCCGGTAACAGAAAATACGCCGCGGCTCCCGGCCAATTCCCCTTATGGCAACACCAAAGCGATCGCCGAGGACATTATCCGCGACCATGTGCATTCCAAGCCCGATCTGAAAGCGATTTCGCTCCGTTACTTCAACCCGATCGGTGCACACGAAACATCGCTCATCGGCGAGCTGCCCAACGGCGTTCCGAGCAACCTGGTGCCGTTCATTACGCAAACGGCCGCCGGCCTGCGCCAGTCACTGACGGTGTTTGGCAGCGATTATAACACGCCCGATGGCACCTGCATCCGCGACTTCATCCACGTGGTGGACCTCGCGAAGGCGCACGTGAAAGCCCTCGACCTGCTCGAATCGCAGACGGATACTAATTATTACGATGTATTTAATGTAGGAACGGGCGAAGGTTATACCGTTTTGCAATTGATTAATACTTTTGAGGAAGTCAACGGCGTGAAATTCAACTATACCATAGGGCCACGCCGTGAAGGGGATGTCGAGCAGATCTATGCGCAGTCCGACAAAGTAAATAATGTAATGAAATGGCATGCCGAAAAAACCATGGCCGACGCTTTGCGCGACGCGTGGAACTGGCAACTAAAACTTCAAGCTGAAAAATGAAAAAAATCCTGATTACAGGCGGAGCGGGTTTCATCGGCTCACATGTGGTTCGCCGGTTCGTGAACTTCCACCCCGAATATCACATATATAACCTCGACGCGCTGACGTACGCAGGAAATCTCGAAAACCTGCGCGACATCGAAAATGCGCCGAACTATACATTTGTGAAAGGTGATATCGTAGACGCGACGTTTATCGACAAGCTGTTTACCGACAACGATTTTCACGGCGTGGTACACCTCGCGGCGGAAAGTCACGTGGACCGTTCGATTACCGATCCGATGTCGTTCGTGATGACCAACGTGGTGGGTACCGTCAATCTGCTGAATGCGGCTAAAAATGCCTGGAAAGAAGATTTCAGCGACCGCCGCTTCTACCATGTTTCCACCGATGAAGTTTACGGTGAACTACACGATCCCGGCACATTCTTCGTCGAAACGACCAAATACGATCCACGCTCGCCTTATTCGGCTTCCAAAGCGTCGTCCGACCATTTTGTAAGGGCTTACCACAATACCTACAAGCTTCCGGTAGTGATTTCGAATTGTTCGAACAACTATGGCCCGAACCATTTCCCCGAGAAGCTGATCCCGCTGATGATCCACAACATCATCCAGCAAAAACCGCTTCCAGTTTACGGAAAGGGCGAAAACATCCGTGACTGGCTGTTCGTAGAAGACCACGCGATCGCGATCGACGTGATTTTCCATAATGGTGCCAACGGCGATACCTACAATATCGGCGGCCATAACGAGTGGAAAAATATCGACCTCGTGCATCTGCTTTGCAGCATTATGGACCGCAAGCTCGGGCGCGGAGAAGGCGACAGCGCTAAACTGATCACCTACGTGACCGACCGCGCCGGACATGACCTGCGTTACGCGATCGACGCTACCAAATTATCGGAAGAGCTGGGCTGGAAACCTTCATTGCAATTCGCTGAGGGCCTGGAAAGAACCGTTGACTGGTACCTTACAAATCAGGATTGGCTCAACAACGTGACTTCCGGCAACTACCAGAAATATTATGATGAAATGTACCAGGATCGTTAATCCGGCCATTTTCTTACTCAATTGAAACTCTATTTATGAAAGGCATTATTCTGGCCGGCGGTTCCGGTACGAGGTTACACCCGCTTACACTCGCGGTAAGCAAGCAGCTCATGCCGGTTTACGACAAACCGATGATCTATTACCCGCTATCGATCCTGATGCTGGCGGGAATCCGTGAAATCCTGATCATTTCGACTCCCCACGACCTGCCGCATTTCGAAAAGCTGCTTGGTGACGGAAGCCGCCTTGGCTGCGAATTCAGCTACGCGGTACAGCCAAGCCCCGATGGGCTGGCACAGGCCTTCATTATCGGCGAAGAGTTTATCGGCGACGACAAGGTAGCATTGATCCTGGGCGACAATATCTTCTACGGATCCGGCCTTTCAACCTTGCTGCAATCCAACAATGACCCCGAAGGCGGTGTGATCTTTGCCTACCAGGTACACGATCCGGAGCGTTACGGCGTTGTAGAATTTGATAAATCCAACCATGTGATTTCGATTGAAGAAAAGCCCACCGAGCCGAAATCCAACTATGCGGTGCCGGGCTTGTACTTCTACGACAACGACGTCGTCGAAATCGCCAAAACCATCCCTCCTTCCCCACGCGGTGAACTCGAAATCACGGATGTGAACCGGGTATACCTCGAACGCGGCAAATTGAAAGTAGGTGTTTTAAACCGCGGTACGGCGTGGCTCGATACGGGTACATTCCAGTCACTCATGCAGGCCGGGCAATTCGTTCAGGTGATCGAAGAACGTCAGGGTTTAAAAGTAGGCTGCATTGAGGAGATCGCCTATCGCATGGGCTTTATTAATGCAGAACAATTGCGGGAAATCGCCCGGCCCCTGCTGAAAAGCGGCTACGGCACTTATCTCGAACGCATTGTAGCGAATGCCTGACAGGCGTTCGCTTCCGGATTAGCACATATTATATTCGAATGAAGTTTTTGGTAGAGGAAATCGAAGAATATTCCGCGGCCCACACGGAAGATGAGAATGCACTGCTGAAATCCCTTAACCGGGAAACGCACGCCCACGTTCTCAGTCCCCGTATGCTCTCCGGGCATATGCAGGGAAGGTTCCTTTCGATGATTTCCAGGATGATCCGGCCCGACCGCATCCTGGAAATCGGTACTTATACGGGCTATTCGGGCATTTGCCTGTGCGAAGGCCTCAATCCTGGCGGTAAGCTCATCACCATCGATGTAAACGAGGAACTCGAAACCTTTACCAGGAGCTATTTCGACCAGACGCCTTTCAGGGACCGGATCGACTACCGTATCGGTAATGCGATGGATATTATTCCGACGCTCACCGACACGTTCGACATCGTCTTCATAGATGCCGATAAAATCAATTATTCTTCTTATTTTAACCTCTGTCTCGACAAAACCCGCACAGGTGGCTTCCTCATAGCCGATAATGTGCTCTGGAGTGGCAAAGTCGTTCAGCAGTTAAAGAAGGTTGACAAGGACACGCAGGCATTGCTGGATTTCAACCGGATGGTACACGAAGATCCACGGGTTTCCAATATGCTGCTACCAATCCGCGACGGGTTGATGATTCTTCAGAAATTATAGTACTCAATAGTCAGGCGAGCATTTACTTTTTTATGGCCAGAACTTCCATTAACAACATCATCTCTTTTGTTATAGTCCTGCTGCTGACCGCCCATGCAGTGTCCGCGCAGGCCCCCGAAATCCCATCCAGCGTTTCATTCGGCGGCATTACCGTCAAGTTCGACAGAGGTGCACAGGATATTATCGAGGAAGACGTCAAAAGCCTGATGTCCAACCGGAAATTCTGGGAAGAAAAAATGGACCGCGCTATCATGCACTTCCCTATCGTGGAAGGTATTCTGATGGACGAAGAGGTACCCATCGATTTCAAATACCTGGCCGTTCAGGAAAGCTCTTTCCGCCCGGATGTGGTATCAAGTTCCAATGCGGTGGGCTACTGGCAGTTCAAACCCGAAACAGCACGCGAACTGAACCTTCGTGTGGATAACGACGTGGACGAAAGAAAGAACATCAGTTCGTCCACGCATGCGGCCGCATGGTATCTGAAAAAGAACAACCAACAGTTCAACAACTGGGTAACGACATTGTACTCCTACTACCAGGGTGCAGGCGGCGTCAAAAAGGTGGTACCTGCGAGCTGGGCATACGCACGTGAAGTGACGCTCACCAGCAAAACAGACCGCTATATGCTTCGCTTTTTCGCGCATAAGATCGCGTTGGAAGCAGGTATTGAACGCTACAAATCTCCCAATGCTTACGTGCTGATGGAGTCGGATTATGGCAAAGGACAGTCGCTGGACGACATCGCCAGATCACTCGGCGTTCCGGCAGGAGAACTTAAAAACCATAACAGATGGCTCAACGATGATAAGGTACCCGACGACCGTGAATACCTCATCACATTGCCCGTTCCGGTAGATCAGATGGCGTCCGTTCGTGAAAAGCTTTCTTTGCCCCCTCGCCAGACTGCCGTTGCTTCCGTATATGAGGATACCGGTTATCCGGTCCTGAAAAAATCGGCTGTTCAGCTCAAAGAGCCGAATTCACCCGTATTGTATGAAATTAACGGTCTGCCCGGTATCGAGGCGCGCGCCGGCGATAAACCCAAAACATTGGCCCAGGCAGCCGGCATCCGCACACCACGCTTCATGCGGTATAACGACCTCCTGGCTGATATGCCATTGGTTCCGGGCCAGGTGTATTACCTCTCGCGCAAGCATAAGAAAGCGAGCGTGCCCTCACATGTGGCCCGCCCTGGCGATACCTGGCTGAGCGTTTCACAACAGTACGGTATCCGGTTGGTGAACCTCCTGAAATTCAACCGTACCACCAGCCGCAATTACCCTATTCAGACCGGGCAGGTACTTTTCCTGAATAAAAAACGGCCGCGCAAGCAGCCGATCGAAATCATCGCTCCGCCACAGCCGGCAGGGCCCGTTAAAAAGGATTCGATCATCGCGGTGGTGCCGCAGAAAACACCCGCTTCGGCTACCACTTCACCCGCTGCTTCGAACAGCAATATCCCTAGCAACGCATCAGGACGTAAAAAATACACACCGGTGCTGGTCGAGAAGACAGACGGCAACGTAGCAAAAGAAACTGAGCCCGCCACCGTACCAGACGGCGCCGCAGTTGCCGGGGCCACTTCGGCAGCAGGGAAAACGGCAAGCAATGCAGCCGGACTTTACAAGCCATCCGGCAGAGACGGTGCCACCAGCGCATCGGCCCCGGCGTCATCTGCCGCCGAAACGCCCCCAGGGGCACCTGCCGCAGGATCGCCTGCCGCAGGGGCGCCTGCCCCATCCAATACCAACGACCGGGTTGTGATTATTACGCAGGACGACACCAACAGCTCATTCAAAACGGGTGAAGAAGAGAGACCGGTAAGCAAACCGAGTACCCCAGGCAAGGTTGTAACACCAAACAATACCCGCACCACAGCGTCGTCGGGCTCGGTGTACACCCGTATGCGTGCAGAACGCGCAGCGGATGCCGAAAAAGAACCGCAATCGAAGAAAGAGGTCGAACCTGCCAAATGGAGCAACGCCGAAGAGAAAAACGTGGTGACTGCCTCAGCCTCGGATTCACCTGCCTATCATACAGTGCAATCGGGCGATACCTATTTCGGCATTGCAAGCAAATACAACTTGTCACTTCGCGAATTGCTGACGCTCAACAACCGTTCGGCACAGACCCGCCTGGTATCAGGCCAGCGACTGCTGGTGTCGAAATCCGGCGGGGAAGCAGCACCTGCACCGGACAAAGTGGCTGTGGAACGCCCCGCCCCTGCTTCGACTTTCAGGACTCCCGAAGAAATTAAGGAAGAAACGAGACTTGCCGCGACTCCGGGAAGCGAATTCCATACGGTGCAGAGCGGACAAACCTATTACAGCATTTCAAAGGCTTACGGCATTTCCATCAAGGAACTGCTTGATCTGAACAACCTGAGCGATTCGGACCGCCTGAAATCGGGTCAGAAGCTACGTGTAAAAAGAGGCGAAGGAGCCGCGGCTGAAACCGAAAGCCAGCCAACTGGCGTAAAAACGCATACTGTGGCGCCGGGCGAAACACTCTTCCGCATTTCCCAAACCTACCATATCAGCGTGGACGACATTAAGAAATTAAACAATATGTCGGGAAATAGTGTTATGGTGGGACAAAAACTTAAAATACCTCAGCAATAAGCTGTTCCATTATGATTCTCATTGAAAATACGTGCATTAGCGACGACATTGAAGACCAGGAGTTTGTCTGTAACCTGGACAAATGCAAGGGCGCATGTTGTGTGGAGGGTGATTCGGGTGCCCCGCTGGACGAGGATGAGCTTGCGATTCTCGATGAGATTTATCCCGAAGTAGAGCCATACCTCACGGAAGCCGGCAAAAAGGTGATCGCCGCGGAAGGTACCTGGACAAAAGACTGGGATGGTGATTATGTAACGCCCATCATCAATGGCCGCGAATGTGCCTATGCCATTTATGACCAGAAAGGCATTCTCAAATGCGCCATCGAAGAAGCCTACAACGACGGGAAGATCAGCTATAAAAAACCGATTTCCTGCCATTTGTACCCTATCCGCGTTACAAAATATGAGCAATACCATGCCCTCAATTATGACCGCTGGGAGATATGCAGCCCTGCATGCAGTCTCGGCCAGCAATTGAAGGTGCCGGTTTACAAATTTTTGAAAGATCCGCTGATCCGCGCCTATGGCGAGGATTGGTACCGCCAGCTGTCGGACGAAATCGACGAAAGACAACAAGCCCGCACCAACGAGGATGAAAAAGGGAAATGACTTTTTCAACGATGTGTATGATGTGGTAAGGCAGATACCCAGTGGCCGCGCAACCTCCTACGGGGCTATTGCAGCTTACCTGGGCAACAAACGCGGAGCAAGGCAGGTAGGTTGGGCAATGGGAAGCAGTTACAACGAAGAAGGCATTCCCGCACATCGCGTCGTCAACAAGGCCGGCGAACTAAGTGCGAGCCAACTTTTTGAAACGCCTACCACCATGCAGGAACGCCTCGAAAGCGAGGGCGTGAAAATTGAAAACAACCGGATCGTAAACTGGGAGGAGTGCTTCTGGGATCCTGAAAAAGAACTGATCTGACATAAAAAATCCCGGCCTTTTCAAAGACCGGGATTTTTTATGGGTTCGTGGTTCATTGCAATGAGATTACCTTCGAATTGGTGCTCTCAATGTTTACTTCCTTCACCTTTTTATCCTTTTTGTGTGACAGTTCGAAGTAGTAAGTTCCGTCTGTCATTTCATCAAGGTCAAACACGCGGCGGTATTTGGTATCGCGCTCGTTGAACACTTCCGAGTAATAGATTTTACCACCCTTGTCTTTCAGCACGACGCGCAGTCTTTCATTTGCATTTTTGTCGACGGACAAGCGAACCTTGTTGCTATCGCCGATTTTGTACAGCGCAGCATCAAAAGCAACCACTTTTGCGGTTTCTTTTTCTTCTTTGTTTTTCTTTTTGTCTGCCGCGAAAGATGTGAAAGACAAGGTGAGCGCAAAGGCGCTGGTAAGGATGGAAACAATGGAGATTTTCATGGCTAATAAGTATTTAAAGTTTGGCTCTGTACAATCGCACAGTTGACTTTAAATAAAAAAAGGATGTGCCAAACTCAGTTTCAAACAACCAAATTACGGCACACCCCACTTTTAATACACTGATGATGAGTAGCTTACATTTATTTTCAAGAGTTTTAAAAATACTTCGTGCCCGGTAAAATCTTGTTCAGAACCGAACATTTGTACCTGAAACCGAACGCATTAAAGGCGACATGCGATGCGCGCGGGTTTAAATTTTACCCCTGCTCTCATTGGCAATCTTCTGGATCATCGGCAGCCTGCTGGCAGGTATCGGATGGCGGTAATCCCAGAATGCCGACACACATACGATCTTCCATTCGCCATTGATCTTTTCGAGCAGCCTCACCTCTTTGCTATGGTGGAAATTCTTTTCAGACTTATCACTATTGAACTGGTCCCAGGTAAGGTAAGCCACGTCATCGTCATAAAATTTGAAGATCATATTCTTACGTTCCACAATCGGGTGGCTTGACACCGGTTCCGGGTTTGACTGAATGTATTTCCCTACCTGCTTATTGATGTCCGTCCAGCCTACATTGGAATCGAATGTACCGTCATCATTGCTCCAAGCCTGGAAGGCATAGTCGGTTTGTGCGTAATTCGATTTCCAGGCATTAAAATCCCTGGCGAAAAATGACCTGGTTTCATTCTCTATGACTGCTTTAATGGCTTGTTTTTCCTTTTCCAGATTGGCTTGACGGGCAGCTTCCTCCTCTTTGGCTTTGTCCTTGCACGAAACACATAGTACAAAGCCCAACAAAATGACTGACAGTGTTTTCATATTGCAAAAGTTTAGTTTGTTAGTAAATAACCGAACTCAATCTTTCAACAAAACATCCATCAGGTGGCATGAAAGACACGCCTGATTTTATCAGAAAGTTAAGATTTTTTTGAATATATGCAAGAAAAAACCCTGGAATTGTGTAACCGTTTCCAGGGTTTTGATTCTTAAAACTTCCTTAAAATTTGCAGGACAACTATGCCTGAGAAACATATCGCTTACCCGCGCGATCGTGCAGGAGCCATAGACCGATAAACGTGATCAGCCCATTGATGATAAGTCGCTCAAAGCCGAATTTATAGCCATTAAACCATTCGGCGGAGTGTTCATTGATGATGTAGGTTAGTATTGGCGCGAGAATGCAAACAAACGGTACGAAGCGATCCTTTACGGGACGTTTCAGAAATGCACCGAAAGAGAACAGTCCCAGCAACGGACCGTAGGTATAACCGGCGAGATCAAATACTGCCGTAATTACTTCCTTGCTGTTCATCCGGTTGAAAATCAATATTACCAGGTAGAAAATGACCGAGAAGCCCACGTGTACCCAGAATTTGATGGACGCCCGCTTTTCTTCCGGACGCTTTTCAATGTTCATAAAATCGATACAGAACGCGGTTGTCAATGCGGTTAATGCGGAGTCGGAGCTGGCATATGTGGCCGCGGTAATGCCGAGCAGGAAGGTAATGCCTACCACCAGACCGAGGTGGTTCAATGCCAGCATTGGATAGAAATCATCGGTTTTTGCGGGCGCTGGAATGCCTTGCGCCTCTGCATATACGTAAAGCAGCGCACCGAGCGACAGGAAAAGGAAGTTCACGATCACCAGTACCACCACAAACCAGAACATATTCTTCTGCGCCTCGCCGATATTCTTGCAGGTGAGGTTTTTCTGCATCAAATCCTGGTCGAGGCCGGTCATCACGATGGCGATGAACACACCGGCAAAAAACTGTTTGAAGAAGTTTTTAGGATCGTTGGTATCCCAGTAGAATATCTTGGAGTACCCGCTGTTTTGCACACTGGTCCAGATATCCCCGATCCCGTGCAGATTGAGCTCGCCCGACACCAGTACGATCGTAAGTACCACTGCGGTAATGAGGAAAAACGTTTGCAGCGTATCCGTCACGATGATCGTCTTCACCCCGCCTTTAAATGTGTATATCCAGATCAGGAATATCGTAATCGCCACGGCGACTTCAAACGGGATACCGAGCGGCTTAAACAACGCAAGTTGCAATACCTGCGCAGCTACATACAATCGGACTGCCGAACCTACTGTGCGTGAAAGCAGGAAAAAGCCTGAACCCGTTTTATACGACCAGAAACCGAAACGCTGTTCAAGGTAAGAGTAGATGGAAATGAGGTTCAGCCGGTAGTACAATGGCATCAGCACCGTACCGATCACAAAGTAACCGAGAATGTAACCGATTACCACCTGGAAATACGAGAACTGGATATTCGCCACCGCCCCAGGCACCGACACGAACGTAACGCCCGATAATGAAGTACCAATCATCCCGAACGCAACCAGGTACCACGGCGACTGTCTGTTAGCGGTAAAAAAAGTGTTGGTATCCGCTCCCCTGGAAGTGAAAATGGACACCGTGATCAGCATTCCAAAATAAACAACCAGTATCGCCAGGGATATGTAAGGGTTCATTAAAGTGGGTATTTGGGGATTCAGGAGTGGATTAAAAGGCGCTTAAAAGCTTCGGATAGTCTCCGTTTTTAATTAGATTTGCTAATCAAACAGAAATTTGGTTGTTATGCAAGCGCTCACAGAAACAGAGCTGGAAATTCTGGAAGAAACCGTAGATACGGACATTAAAAAGCTGGTTATCTACAATGACGACGTGAATACCTTCGATTGGGTGATCGATACGCTGATGGAAGTTTGTGGTCACAGCAACGAGCAGGCCGAACAATGCACGATAATCATCCATTACAAAGGCAAATGTTCCGTGAAAGAGGGATCTTTTGAAGAGCTTGCCGGGATGCGGAACGAAATTTGCCGGAGGGGCATTTCGGCGGAGGTGCATTGAGCCCCACCGCAACGCATCATCAACACTCAGCATCTTCTCATGAACTATCCCTCACGTCTTATTGAGGAAGCCGTCGCCGAAATATCCCGTCTTCCGGGTATTGGCAAAAAAACAGCATTGCGCCTGGCACTGCATTTGCTGAAAAGAGACGAAGAGCAAACCCGCTCACTGTCCGATGCATTGCTGAACATGCGCACCAAAACCACTTATTGCTCCCGCTGTCACAACATCGCCGACGACGTACTTTGCAATATTTGCAGTAATAACCGGCGCGATCAGACCACAATTTGCGTCGTGGTGGACACGCGCGACGTACTCGCCATCGAATCGACGAACCAGTACCGCGGTTTGTACCATGTACTTGGCGGCATTATTTCCCCGCTTGAAGGGATCGGCCCTTCCGATCTTGAAATTGATTCATTGATGACGAGAATGGAGAAGCAGGAAGGTGACGAGAAGGTCGAGGAAGTGATATTGGCATTGAGCCCCACTATGGAGGGTGATACCACCGCTTTTTACCTGCAAAAAAAGTTGAAAGCCACGGGAGTCAAAATAAGCACTATCGCAAGAGGGATCCCCATTGGCGGAGACCTGGAATATGCGGACGAAATTACGCTCGGCCGCAGCATTGTAAGCCGGGTGGCTTACGATTAACACTAAACACTTGATGTACTATTATGAATAGAACAGACTTTTTGAAGACACTCGCCGGCAGTGCACTCACGGTGAGCGCATTGGCTGAGCAGTCATTGGCAGGGGCATCAGCAACCTCCGGCAGCATACTCGCGGAAACAGCTCCATTCAAGCAGGCCCCGCTACCATACGATTTCGGCGCATTGGAGCCGAGCATCGACAAAATGACCATGGAAATCCACTATGGAAAGCACCATGCTGCCTACGTCAAAAACCTCAACGACGCCGTAAAGGGAACAGAATGGGAGAAGAAATCCCTGGAAGATATTATCAAAGGCATCAGCAAAGCACCTGCTGCGATCCGCAACAATGGTGGAGGTCACTGGAACCACACTTTCTTCTGGGAAGTAATGGGGCCGAAGAAAACGGCAGCGCCAACCGGCGCAGTAGCGGACGCTATCAATGGTCAGTTCGGCTCCTTCGACAAGTTTAAAGAAGAATTCGGCAAAGCGGCGACTACCCGTTTTGGTTCAGGCTGGGCATGGCTCGTTGCCAAAGGCGGAAAACTCGCAGTAGGCTCTACACCTAACCAGGATAACCCATTAATGGACGTCTCGGATTTCAAGGGAACGCCCATCCTCGGCATCGACGTTTGGGAACACGCCTACTACCTGCACTACCAAAACAAACGCCCGGATTATATCAAAGCATTCTGGGATGTGGTGAATTGGGATAAGGTGGCTGAAAATTTGAAGAAAGCTTAAATGTATAATGTCAGTCTGAGCGTAGTCGAAGACAGTCCGTACGGGGTATTGTACCGTATCACGAAATGCTTCGACGCCGCTCAGCTTGACAATTGCTGTACTAACGCCTCCTCCCTTTTCTTCGTCCCCTTCCTCCTTTTCCTCCCAAGAAACTCAGTTACAATAAGCCCCAATCACCTTATAAGCCTGCTGATACCCCAGTTCACCGGCTTTGCTCAGGTCTAAACAGCCGTCATTGATCTGCCCCAGGCTGTTTTTAATAATTCCCCTCAAATAATACGCTTCCGGGTAGTCGGACCGCAGTTTAATGGAGCTGGTGAAATCGAGTACGGCGCCCATTTGGTCGCCCGATGCGGAACGGATCATCGCCCGTGAGAAATAGGCGTTGGAGTAGGTAGGATTGAGCTCAACGGCCGTGGTAAGATCGGCTAACGCACCTTTAGACTCTCCCACTTTCGACTTCGCGATCGCACGTATGTAATATGCCTCCGCGCGCTCATTCGTGAGATTTTCGATCTTCACGTTTGTCTGAACCTGGTCACGCAGCTCATCCAGCTTCTCCTTGCTGATCTTTCCCGTGAATGCGTTCTTTTTCGGATCGCCCGTATAAGCGTTTTTCACCTCGATCGCTTTGGTAAGATCCGCGATGGCCCCGCGCGGATCATTCAACTTTCCTTTGGCAAATCCGCGGCCATAGTACGCATTGTAATTTTCAGGATCCAGCTGAATGGTTTTATCAAAATCAATGATAGCGCCCTGGAAATCGTCCACCTTGTTCTTGGCAAATCCGCGGTTACTGTAATACTCGCTGTCATTGGGGCTGAGCTCGATAGCCCGGGTAAAATCGGCGGCAGCACCCTGATAATCTCCGAGTTCCAGTTTCGCCAAACCTCTGCCTGCATAGGCGCCGGTCCGTTTCGGGCTCAGCTCGATCACCCGTGTGAAATCGGCGAGGCTGCCTGCATATTCCTGCAAATCCTGCTTGCAATTCCCTCTTGCATAAAGTGCAGCAAGCTCATCGGGATTCAGGGCCAACGCATGGTCGAGGTCGATCAGTGCGTTGCGGTGGTTTTTCAATTTCGCATAACTCACGCCCCGGTTATAATAGGCTTTCGGCTCCTCGGGATTGAGCTCGATGGACTTGGAATAATCTTCGATGGCCGCGCGGAAATCTTCCTGCAAACTTTTGCTTACGCCGCGGCTCTGGTAGTATAGCGCTTCCTTCGGGTTGAGTTCGATGGCCCGGTCGTAGTCCTGCATTGCGCCACGGTAGTCTTTGAGGTTGGCTTTGGCGAGCCCACGGTTGAAATAGCTGGGCGCATGGTCCGGATTCATGGAAATTACCGTAGTATAAGCCTGCATTGCACCATTGAAATCACCTGTGCCGGCTTTGGTATTACCGTCTTCGAAATATTCGGCAGCTGAACGTTGGGCAAAGGCGGGGCAATAGAAGGTAAGCGCAAGGAGAAATGAAATGCCAGTAAATAGAAGTCTCATGAATGTAAACCTTTTCCTCAAATCAATGTTTTTTAAATAGTGTATAAAAGTATTCAAAATCCGAATCAGCATCAAAAAAAGAAAAGCCCTATTTTTGGAATGCTTCGTATCCACATCCATCACCAGAACTACACCCGTTATGTCATCCACCACCAAAAAATTATCCCTTGTTTTACTGCTGCTTGTAGCCGGCGCGGCGGTCTATTTTGCGTTTTTCAAATCGCCCGTAGAGAACCCCGGCCCGGTTGCGGAGGCGCCGGCTGTGCAGGAGTCGGTGTACCTGCCGCTTACCGATCTGACCGGAAAAGAGGTGACCATGGATGAAAACAAAATTGCCTTCGTCAACGTCTGGGCAACCTGGTGCGGGCCCTGTAATATGGAAATGCCGGGCATCCAGACGCTTTATAATAAATACAAAGACCACTCCAAGATCGAATTCTACATTATTTCCGACGAGGACGCAGAAACAGTAAATCCTTTCATTGCCCGGAAAGGATATAACCTGCCTTTCTATCAATACATGGGAACCTACCCCGCCCAGCTCGACGGCAACGCGATCCCTCGCACCTACATCATCTATAAAGGCAAAATCCTGGCGCAGGAAATAGGCGCCTCGCAATGGGACCGGCCGGAGGTAATCGAACTGATCGAGAAGCAATTGGCTGAGATATAAAACAGAAAAGGCGCCACGCAAATGCGTGACGCCTTTGATATCATTTCAGGTTCGCTTATTCCACGATGAAGCTACCTTTCATCAGCGCGTAGTGGCCCGGGAAGCTGCAAATGTAAGTGTAAGTTCCTTTTGCAGGAGCTGTGAATTCGATGGTATCGCTTTCACCACCGCCTACCAGCTTGGTATGCGCCAGGATGCTCGCTTTTTCCGATGCAGGGATATAGTCTGTTTCACGTGCAGCAGCAGCCTTTGAACCGAATGCAGCCACGTCGGTACCTGGTTTCAGAAGCACCCAGTTGTGGCCCATGGCAGCTTTGGCAAGTTTACCTGAGTGTGTCAGCGTCAATTTCACTTTTTGTCCAGCCTTCACTTTGATCTCTTTCAGGTCGAACTGCATTGCATCGCTTCCTTTGATCACGATCGTTTTAGCTTGCTTCACATCGCTTGCTACTTCTTTTGCAGGAGATGTTTTAGCCGAAACCGGGTTCAATGTAACTGCTCCGAAAGCCAAAACTGAGGCAAGAAGCATTACGCCATACTTGGTCCTTTTCATATTCTGAGTATTAGTAAACTTGTGTTGGTTAAGATTAACTGGTGCAATTTACGACACGCGCTCCGAAAAATGCAATCCATTAACAATTGTTTGAACTTAAAACAGGATCTTGTACTGGTCGCGTACCGCCCTGCCCACGCAAATCACCGATAACACCATCATATAGTGGTTGATATCCACCGGATCCATCGGCAGCGGCAGCTTTCCCGACTTGGTCGAAAGCGCCAGCAGCATCATTGAAAACAGCGTCCATAAGGCGCTCTTCTGACGGTTGGCCAAGCCCACGCAGGAGATGAGCAATGTTACCAGAATGCAAAAAGCTTTGATGATGAGCCCCACATATTCCACCCGGAACCAGGTAATGCAGTAGAACAGCAATGCGCCGAGCCCGATTGTCGAGTAGAACAGCAATGTTCCGCTTTCATACCGCATAATGAGGCACCAGGAAGCTGTCACCAGGCAAAGCGCTCCTAGCGTCATTTCACTCGCTTCGAATACTTCGTGGGCCATCGCCAAGCCTTCCACACCGGCATAAAACAGCAGATCCGTGAAAGCGACGAGCGAAATGCTCCCGAAGAAAATACCCCAGAGCCACCGTACGAAAACCTGCTGCTGCCTGAAATAACGGACAAAGACGAATAAACTGGTGATCGCTAAAACGAGGTTAGAAAATATATGCGGATTCAGAAATATGTTCATAAACAGCCATCATGATGTCAAAAAAGCAATTTACAAATTATGCCTACATTTTGCTACTTCGTGCTTTTCGTCCTACTTTTACCGAAAAAACTGATTTACCAACATGAGCGTTTTAGTTAATAAAAACTCCAAGATTATAGTTCAGGGATTTACCGGTTCGGAGGGCTCGTTCCACGCCCAGCAAATGATTGAATACGGTACGAATGTCGTAGGTGGTGTTACGCCTGGCAAAGGTGGGCTTTCTCATTTGGAAAGACCTGTTTTTAATACAGTTGACCTTGCCGTACGCGCTACCGGTGCAGACGTTTCGATCATTTTTGTTCCACCGGCTTTCGCCGCCGACGCAATCATGGAAGCTGCTGATGCTGGTATCGGCGTTATTGTTTGTATCACCGAAGGTATCCCTACCAAGGACATGATGCAGGCGAAAGAATATATCAAGGGTAAAAACTGTCGCCTGATCGGCCCTAACTGCCCTGGAATCATCACCGCGGAAGAATGTAAAGTGGGTATCATGCCTGGTTTCATCTTCAAGAAGGGAACGATCGGTCTGGTATCGAAATCGGGAACACTTACTTATGAAGCGGTAGATCAGCTTTCACGCGCCGGATTAGGCCAGACTACGGCAATCGGTATCGGCGGTGACCCTATCATCGGTACAACTACCAAGGAAGCGGTTGAGCTCCTTATGAACGACGACGAAACTGAGGCAATCGTGATGATCGGCGAGATCGGCGGAAGCATGGAGGCCGACGCTGCTGCATACATTAAATCTACCGGTAACAAAAAGCCTGTCGTAGGTTTCATTGCAGGCCAGACCGCTCCGAAAGGACGCCGCATGGGCCACGCGGGTGCGATCATCGGCGGCGCCGACGATACTGCGGAAGCAAAAATCAGAATTATGAAAGAGTCGGGCATCTTCGTGGCAGAATCACCTGCGCTGATCGGAGAAACGATGCTGCTTGCACTTGGAAAGAAATAATCATTGCTAACTGACTTTGATCAAAGGGCTGGGGAAACCCAGCCTTTTTTGTACCGATGAAGTCCATTTTTTCGGCTGCTTTTTGGGCTTTTTTCACGGCAGTAACCTTGTTGGGATCACTGGCGCAGGGCGCCGCCAAGGTGAACCCGCCGGGCCAGTTCTTCCCGGTTTACAACTACCAGGACGATTGGCTGGTATATAATGAACAGTACAAGAATTATGTCCCTTTCTCCCAGGGCGTCAACGAGGGCACGCGCTTCGCGAGCCTTTATATAGATCTGGTCAAGAACAGGCGGTACTCCCTGCTTATACATTCTGAAACCGAAAGCTATCTTTTCCTGGAAGGCGCATTGCAAAACCGCATTGCCGGTGGCGAATGGCAGGAGCTCAACCTCGATAGCCTGTATCGTCTTTACCACAAAGACGAACTGCTGCTCACCATTTACGGCAGCCCCGGCATAAGCGACAAGACCGTCATTATCTGCAACAAAAAAAAGCAGACCGACCCCGAAAATATCTCTCCGGCGCGCTCGGGATTTATCAACATCAAGCCGATCGCCTTCACACCGTTCGGTACATTTGCCGGCATCGCATTGGTTATTATCCTGATATTGAATGCATGGATTTTCAATCTGAATCCCCTTTCATTTATCCGTTTAATAAATCCCATAGAGTTTTTCAACAACGACCCGCGCGATCAGCTTTCGAAGATCAACAAGCCGTACAGCAACACTGTGATTTTCTTTGTCGCGATCAGTTCGATGATGATGGGCTTTACGGTAATATACCTGTCCATCAATCGTCTTAACCTGTTCTCGGTCAGTACGATACTTTCAGAAAAGGCAACAACCATACAGATCCTGGGTGACTTTTGCATTCTTTCGCTGATCTTCTTTCTGCTAATCTATGCGAAATACATCTTTATGGTCCTGGCCGGCAATATGCTCAATCTGGACAAACAGGTTGACATTATTTTTATCAAAATTGTACAATCTTCGTACCTCTTCTACGCATTGGTATTTCTGGCCATTTTCGGCTTGTATTCCAACCATATCAACTGGCTTGAAGCGAGCAGGCCTTACGTTCTGCTGCCATTCCTTTTTTTCTATATTGCCCGGTTCATCGCCTTGTATGTTGTAGCCAAGCCGGCGGGCTCGTTGATTAATCTCTATTTATTTTCTTACCTTTGTGTCATCGAAATAATCCCGCTCATTGTGAGTATGAAGTTTGCTTTATAGTCAGGGAACATGAGATGGGAATAAACTAATGAGGATTATACATGAGTGATACCATCAATTTTGATCAGGACAGGCTTAAAAAAGTAACCAGCCTTTTGGTAAGTCAATCCCGACCAGCAGACGAGAATTCACCTTACTACGAATTAGCCAGAAAGTATAATATCAAGGTTGATTTCCGCCCCTTCATTCAGGTCGACGGAGTTTCCTACAAAGACTTTCGCAAGCAAAAAGTCAACATCCTGGACCATACGGCCGTTATTTTCACAAGCCGTAACGCGATTGACCATTTCTTCCGTATTTGTAACGAAGGCCGGGTAGAAGTACCCGCTACAATGAAGTACTTCTGTATTTCAGAGCAAACGGCGAACTACCTTCAGAAATACATCGTGATCCGCAAGCGCAAAATCTTCACCGGCACCAAAACCGCCGCTGAACTGATCGAGCTGATGCGTAAACATAAAAAAGAGAAGTTCCTGTACCCTTGCTCGGACGTCAGGAAGAACGACATCCCGGAATTTGCCGATATAGAAGAGTTTCACTTCACTGAGGCCACAATGTATCAGACAGTATCTTCGGACCTGTCGGACCTCGAAGATGTATACTACGACATCATCGCATTTTTCAGTCCTTCGGGGATTAAGTCGCTTTTCGACAACTTCCCTGATTTCAAACAGAACAATACCCGCATTGCCGCGTTCGGGCCCACGACCGCGAAGGCCGTTGAGGATGCCGGTCTCTTCCTGGATATCCAGGCTCCGCTCCCGAATGCCCCCTCGATGACAGGCGCATTGGACCTCTATATCCGCAAAGCGAACAACGTATAAACAGCTTTACAATAGCGTAAAAAGCCCCGGAAAAAATCCGGGGCTTTTTCATGTTTATGTCAATTTTTTTAAGCAATATGCGTTATCAATCTAAATCCGAAAGCATATCAGCGTGTTCCTTAAATCCAATCCTGCGGCATGACTTTGACTTTTACTATTCGAAGTACCAGATATATCCGGCTCTTTGCATTATTGCTTTTTCTACCGCTCTGCGCCATTGCCCAGAAGGACGCGCAGTTCAGTTTGTTTTCGCTGAACCAGCTTTACCTCAACCCGGCAGCTGCCGGCGCGGACGGCCTGACCAAGTTTCAGCTCACGCACAGGACACAATATGCAGGTTATCAAGGCACTAACATCGACGATACAGGCGGAGGACTTTCCACACAACTTTTTTCTTTCAGCATGCCGATCAAAAACTTCGGCATCGGCTTTTATGCATTGAATGACAAGAGCGGCCCGAGAACAGACCAGGATTTCAAACTCACTGCCGCATACCACATTCCGCTCGGCGGCGGTAAACTGGGCGTAGGTGCCAGCGCCGGCCTGTTCCGCCAGGCTATCGACTACGGCAAGCTTCGCGCCCGCGACCCGGATGATCCTTTGATTCAGACCGGCACGATTGCCGAAATCAATCCTGATTTCTCCGTCGGGGCCCGTTATGAAAACGAAACGTTCTATGCGGGTGTCTCCTTGAACCACTTCCTGAAACCCAAATACCAGTTAGGCTCCGAAACCGGCACCAACCCGCTGCCGCGTACCCTTTATTTCAATGCTGGCGTGAACCTGGAACTTGGCTATCTGCTCGATATTCAGCCCATTGTACTCGTCAAATCCGATATCAGTACCGTGTCGGTTGAAGGCGGTGCTACACTTACCTACAACAAACGTTACTGGATAGGCGGTACTTACCGGCAACAGGATACCTACTTCATAATCATGGGTGGCATTTATCTGCTGGCCGATCAATCGCTGCGGCTTTCGGGTGCGTACGACATGGTGGTAGGCGGCAACAAGACCAAATCACCATCTTCTTTCGAAGTGATGCTTTCGTATGCCCTGCCTTCACCGAAATTCGGTAACAAGGCCCCTATCCGTACGCCACGGTTCCGTTTTTAATGGATTCGTTTAAACGCTATCGGATATAGTAATATTTTATCATCAAATTATTAAAAATCCAAGATTTGAATGTCAAATCGACGTTTTTTGCAAACCTCTTGGTAACTCGTGTGAATCAGTTTGCGAAACTTTGATTTATATTTGTAAAATGTTCGGCTTCCATACCAATTGCATTATTCTTACGTTAAGTCGATAAACGCCTGATTTAGTAACTGATCCATGACGATTTCGATCGCGAAATCAAGCAGCACTCATTATGACAGGCATTCACACTTTGTTTTATTTCAGGTATACTAGATATCATTCGTTGACGTTTTTAGGCTAGCATTTTATTATCAAAATTTACAAAACCACTATGAATGTGAAAGTGTTCTATCGGGATGGAGTCAAAAGCCTGCTTCTGGTAGCCGCATTAATGCTCTTGCAAAGCTGCGGTTTTCTCAAAAGCAAGTTTGGCAAGGGAGGAAAAGAAGAAAGCGGTATTCAAAACGGTGAAATTACTGCTACGGCCCGCAAAGGGTTTAAGCAAACAACACCAGCCGGGATGGTCGTGATTCCCTCGGGATCTTTTGTAATGGGCCAGGCTGATGAAGATATCGCGTCCTCCATGAACAACATGAACCGTCGGGTGACTATCAGTTCATTTTTTATGGATGATACTGAAATCACCAACAACGAATATCGTCAGTTCGTGAATGCATTGCTGGTTGACTCCGTGTCCGTACTGGGCGAGGAAGAGATCATGGCTAAATACTATCCTGATACAACCGTTTGGAAAAAAGACTTCGCATACTCTAACGGAGATCCTTTCGTAGAATATTATTACCAACACCCAGGCTTCGACACTTATCCGGTAGTAGGTGTGAGCTGGATCGCTGCTACTTACTTCTCGGAATGGCGCACCAACCTGCTCCATGACTTCCAAAATAAAGAAGGTCAATTCAATTCGACAGGCTTCCGTCTGCCGACCGAAGCTGAGTGGGAATGGGCTGCCCGTGGTGGACGTGCCGTTGCAAAATATCCCTGGGGTAATCCTTACACCATGAACGCCAAAGGCTGCTTCCTGGCAAACTTTAAACCGCAACGCGGAAACTACGATGCCGACGGCTACCCTTACACCGGGCCAGCCAACGCCTACAACCCGAATGACTTCGGACTTTACAACATGGCGGGTAACGTGGCAGAATGGACCTCAGATGCCTACACCGACAACGCCACTGCGATTGTGTGGGACATGAACCCGAAATACAGTGACCCGAACGAGCCGCGCAAAGTGGTGAAAGGCGGTTCATGGAAAGACATCGCTTATTACCTGCAAACCGGCACGCGCACTTTCGAGTATGAAACTGAAACCCGTGCATTTATCGGTTTCCGCTGTGTAATGGATAATGTAAACGATCGAGGAGGCGCCCGTGCCCGTCGTCGGTAGAAGAAACTTTCACATTCAGAGAAGCAGCGTTTTTTACACTGCTTCTTTTTTACGATCTGACCGAATCAATCCTACACTTTACTTACTATAATTTTTTCACTGTAACCGATTTCAATTCACATGGCTAAGAGTAGCGGACCTAATTTTTTTTGGGATAAACTAGTACCAACAATATACAGTGCGGGTGCTGCCGTCGTAATTTTAGGAGCTTTGGCAAAAATCCAACACTGGGACTTCGGTGGGCCTCTTTTGACCGCAGGTCTGGGAACCGAGGTGTTGATCTTCTTACTTTATGCACTGCAAACTCTAACCCAGTCTACGGATAAAGAGCCGGATTGGACCAGAGTTTATCCTGAACTTGCCGATGATTACAGCGGACCTGCAATTTCAAGAAGTTCAGCCCCCAGCAGCAACATCACTGCCAAATTGGACAACATGCTCGACAATGCGAAACTCTCACCCGAGGTTTTCGACAGCCTGGGCAAAGGTTTCAGAAACCTGTCCGAAACTGTCGGCAAAATCAGCGATCTGACCGACGCGACAGTGGCTACAAACGACTACGCAAGAAATGTAAAGACTGCTTCAACGGCGATCAGCGATATGAACAAGTCGTACGGGGTAGCGATTACTGCCATGACTTCTATGGCTGACGCAACGAAAGATGCGCAATCATACCGCGACCAGTTCCAGCAAATCACCAAAAACATGGGCGCATTGAATGCCGTGTACGAACTGGAATTGCAAGACACTACCAAACACCTGAAAGCAATGAACGCTTTCTATGGTAACCTGACAGCCGCCATGGAAAACATGGCTGACGCTACGAAGGAGTCGCAAGTGTTCAAGAGCGAAATGGCGAGACTGACCAACAACATCTCTTCATTGAACGGCATTTACGGAAACATGCTGACCGCAATGCGCGGCGGTAATGCGTAACAGCGCTCAGGCGATGACTCTGTACAGCCGTCGGTATACTCCCGCCCAGGTTACAGAGTCATTGTTGTTTAGTTAAATAATTTGATCACTGAAACTGATTACACAACAATATGGCAGGTGGAAAAGAAACACCCCGTCAAAAGATGATTGGAATGATGTATCTCGTGCTTACTGCGATGCTCGCATTGCAGGTAAGTTCGGCTATCATCGAGAAATTCATCCTATTGAACAATTCTTTGGAATTATCCTCCGGAGCAGCTAATAAAATAAATCAGGAAACTGTACTCAAAATCAAGGCAGCGGTTGAAAAGTCGGGTAACCGTTCAGCTGACGTCGCGGTTATCAAGCAGGCTGATGAGGTCCGCAAGATTTCTTCCGACATGACCAACCAGTTGAATGCCCTGAAACAGGACATTATAGCCAAGGCAGGTGGCGGTTTGAATGAAGAGGGCGGTATCAAAAATCCGCAGGAAGAAGCCAAAGTGGCAGAGTTGATGATCGGTGTGAGAAAGAATGGCAAGGCATATCAATTGAAGCAGGCATTAAACGCATACACAGCATCGCTCAACAACTATTCTCCCAATAAATTTCAAGGACTTGCGCTGGACGGCCGCGAAGATCCTGTTGCAAAAGGCAACAAGGACCAGCGTAACAAAGATTTTGCAGAACTGAACTTCGAGTCTACGCCTGTTGCGGCTGCATTGGCAGTACTGAGCCAGAAACAAACTGACATCCGTCGTATGGAAGGTGAAGTGCTGAACTACCTTGCCAGCAAAGTAGGTGCTGCGGATATCAAATTCGACCGCGTACTGGCAATGGTAAGTGCTGACGCGAAAACCGTTGTTGCAGGTACGAAATTCAAAGGACAAATGTTCATTGCGGCTTCGGCCTCGGGTATCACTCCCCGCATGAGCCTGAACGGATCACCTGTAAAAGTGGAAAACGGCGTGGGTATCATCGAATTTACGGCACAAGGCGGCGGTTACAATGCAGAAGGTCTGGCCAAAAGAGAGCTTCGCGGACAGATTACGATCCCTACCCCATCCGGCAAAGACACCACTTATACAATGTCGCAGGAGTACTTCGTAGTGAAGCCTTCCTATCAGATCGAGACCGGTACTTTACCTCCGCTTTATCTGGGCTGTGCAAACAAACTGAGTATCCAGAGCCCAGCGCTCGGGCCACTTTGGGCGCCTAGCTTTTCAACGGATGGCGGTGAAATCATTAACAGCGGCCAGAAAGGCAAATTCACCATCGTTCCCAGCAAAGCAAGCCTGAACATCACGGTAAGTAATGCCGGAAGTGTATTGGGTTCAGAGCCTTTCCGTGTAAACCGTGTGCCTAAACCATCCCTGGAAGTACGGGTAAACGGTGCTGTATTCGACGAGCGTCGTGGTGCACCAGCTTCCGGAACGAGAAGCATTCAGATAGTTGCGGTTCCTGATGAGAGTTTCAAGAACTTCTCTCCTGAGGATGCCAAGTTCCGCGTGTCGCAAGTGGAAATTTCCCTTGCCCGTGGTGCAAGAAGAATTAACGGCGTGACCCTGAACGGCGGAGGCGGTTCTATCTCATCTCTGGCCGCACAAGCACAGCCTGGTGACCGCTACGTAATTTCGATCCTGAAAGTAGAGCGTCAAAACTTTAAGGGTGCTGTAAGCGAGGTAGAAATGGGTAACCAAACTCGTAGCGTGACCCTATACTAATCCACCACTTTTAGTCGTTGATTGGACGATACAACTTTATGTATGATATGAGAAGAATGAACGGAAAAACGATTGCATGGTCTTTGCTGTCGCTGTCTCTTGCAAGTACTGCTGCATTTGCGCAGGAAAAAGAGGATTCGACTGCGAATCAGTTCTCATCACGCCCGATTGCTGACGGCGACGTGATGATGAAAAGAACGCTCTGGAGACGGGTCGATTTGAAAGAAAAGCAGAACATTTCCATGTTCTCTAAAAACAATGAGATCACACGTTACTTGTTGGATGCGGCGAAAGCAGGGTTGATCGACGCCTATGTAAACGATTCCTGCGCTACCAAAATCACCGGTGACGAACTTCATAAACGCATCCTGATCCCGAACCAGACAGCAGGGCTTTCTGCTGAAGAAATCGCGGCAGGTTTCGGAGAGCCCGCCAAAAGTGATGGTTGGGATACAAAAACCAAATCAGACCCTACCAAACAAGCTGCTACTGCTGATGATGGCTGGGGTAATAATGCCAAGAAGGACACGAAGAAAGAAGCAGCAACGGAAGATGATGGATGGGGACCGCCTAAAAAGAAATCATCTAAAAAAGGTGCTAAAACTGAGGTAGCCAAAGAGGAACCGAAAGTGGAAGCCCCTAAACCAGACAGTTCTTCTTTCGAAACGCAACAAGTTGCTGCCACTGAGGAAGAGTATTTCCCTGATCAGTTGAGCATTTTGGAAGTAAAGGAAGATTGGGTTTTCGACAAAAAACGCTCACGCCTGTACAACGATATCCAGACGCTGACAATCGTTCTTCCTTCGGATCAGACTGCCACGGGACTTGAATTACCCGTTGCTTCCTTCCGCTGGAAAGATGTTGAAAGACTTTTCAGAAGCGATCCTAAGAAATACATCTGGTACAACACCCATAACACCGCCCAAAACAAGAATCTCGCAGATGCATTCGATCTTCGCCTGTTCTACGGACGGATTACCAAGTTCTCCAATGCCAACGATAAGGCTTTCCTCGACATCTACAACGGCGAAAAAGAGGCTCTTATCAAATCCCTGAACTACGAACAGGAACTGATGGAACTGGAACACGGTCTTTGGGAATACTAAGAAAAGAGATATCAAAATGCGAAAGAGCTTCCGATCGGAAGCTCTTTTTGTTTACAGCCACATTACATCCCGGGGGTGCCCCAAACCTGCGCCAGCGTTCGAATTGCGTACAGGGACTGAATTAAAGGCATTAAAAAAGGTCAGCGGAATGGATCGCTCCGTTCTTGCTGACCTTCTTTGTTGATGCAACATCTTGAACTGCTATCAGGCGTCAGTATCGGCTACTTTCTTTTCAGGTTGAGTTTCAGTTTGCCTGCCAACTTCACCTGTGCGTCCGTCAAACCCAATGCACTGATCGTTTTGTTGTAATCTTTGAGAGTTTCGGCGCTCAGACGTCCTCCGCTGATGATCTCACCAGGAACGATCACGATACGAACATCTTCAAAAGTTCTTTTGGGAGGAGTAGCTTGATTTTCGCTCCAATCAGTAACGATCAGCTGAACGAAGAATGTAGCATCTTCAACACCATGGATAAATGTATATGAGCTCACTTTTCCGCCTCCGAAACTAATTATACCCGGCATCGGCCACCAGGCACCTTGCGCTTTCAGGTAAACTAATACAACAGATGAGCTCAAAAGGCTATCTTCTGCCGGGGTGAGGTCTGAGATACCAGTGACATAACCACCGATATTCTGACCCGTGGTATCCGTAGAAACTGCGCCGGTTGCAATAATCAATGCCGAGCTGCTGGCACCGTCATCTCCCTTATCACCTTTGGGGCCCGCAGCACCCGCCGGTCCCTGAGCTCCCGCAGGACCTGCCGGCCCAACGGCTCCATCGTCTCCCTTGCAACTTACCATAACAACCATCAACACCACAGAGGCAAACAGTAATAATTTTTTTAACATAACTGTAAAAGTTTAGAAAGTGATTAATAAGAAACTGTACGAGCCAATACGCTGGCAAATGCCGTTCTGACGAGGACAAAGCCGTATAACGCATAAATTATATAAAAAAAATAACTATTCCTTTCGGCTCTCCAAAGAATCGGCCTGCGCATCCAGTGTACGGTAATGCGTAAACTCCCCCAGCATCGCCATGCTACCGTCCGGAAGGTTCGTCTCTACGGGCCAGGGTGAAATTTCATTTTTTCCCTGGCGATGATTTCTTTGAAACCTATATTCCTCCGCCAGATATTCAATGTAGCTCCGGCCAGAAGACCTTTGATAAGGGTAATGATCAAAAAAATAGTGCAGAGGAATCCATATCCCTATTTTTGTGTCGATTAAAATTCAAATAAAAACGGCACAATGCCAAACAGCCCCAAGAAATATCTGGTGACCGTTGCAGGCCCCACGGCAGTAGGAAAAACCGCGCTATCGATCAGGCTTGCCCAGGATCTGGGTACCGAAATCATCTCTGCCGATTCGCGCCAGTTTTTCCGCGAGCTAAGCATTGGTACGGCCAAACCCACGCCGGAAGAACAAACGCAGGCCAGGCATCATTTCGTAGACTCCCACTCTATTTCCGAAGCTTACAGCGCGGGCGATTTCGAACGCGACGCTCTGGCACTCCTGGACGACCTTTTTCTGCAATACGATGTGGTGGTCATGACGGGCGGCTCCGGTTTCTATGTAAAGGCGGTGCTTGAAGGCCTGGACGATCTGCCCGCCCCGCTTCCCGGTTTACGCGAGTCGCTGATGGAAAGATTGAGCGACAGAGGACTTCTACCATTGCAGGAAGAAGTTACCCGGATCGATCCGGAATTTGCTGCTACACCCGAAATTGCCAACCCTCAACGCGTAGTGCGCGCGTTAGAGGTGTTTTATACATCCGGAACACCCATCAGTCAACTTAAACAAAAGAACACCCGTGCCAGGCCATTTCAGCCCATTAATGTGGCCCTTGACCGTGACCGCGCCGAGCTTTATCAAAGGATTGACCTACGAATGGATATGATGCTCCGGGATGGATTGGTAGAAGAAGCAAAAAGCGTGATCGCATACCGGGAACATCATGCGCTTAAAACGGTAGGATACCGGGAGGTTTACAGCTTCCTGGATGGTGGATACGAAGAGAAGGAAATGGTGCGGCTTTTAAAACAGAACTCACGGCGCTATGCCAAGCGGCAGCTTACGTGGTTCAGGCATCAGGGAAACTTCGAATGGTTCCACCCCGACGACTATGACCGCATTTTGGAATACGTACGGCAGCAGGCTGGTTTGCATTGAAGCATTTGACGGAGGAATGTCCCCGTCAAATGCAGCTTGTATTAATCTTCTAGCTCGCGGTACGCCAGAATGCCTCCCAGTACGTTGCGTACGTTGGAGAAACCCTGCGATTCGAGGTAACGTGCGGCTTTGCCGCTGCGGGCGCCTGAACGGCAGTGGATGATGATCTCTTCATCCTTCAACGGTTCCAGCTCATCCAGGTGGTCGGGAAGCTCGCCCAGCGGGATCAATATTGCTCCGAGGTTGTCCTCTTCGTATTCATGTTCTTCACGAACGTCATAAAAGTGCAGATCCTCGCCTTTTTCAAGACGCTCTTTCAGTTCTTCAACGGTAATATCCATATTTATAAAATTTGTGACGATTGAGTCTACTTTGAGATTAACATTTTCTGGACAAAAGAACGTTTCCCGTCCGTGGCCTTAAAGATATAAATACCCTGGTTTAAATGCTCAACTGATGCAGATTGCTGGTCGCGTGCAGGGGCCAATGCGTGAACAAGGCTGCCGCTGGTATTGTAAACTTCGACCTTTTTGAGTGATTTATTGTTCCAATGCACTTCACCTCTGGCGGGATTAGGATAGAAAATGGCATTCACCTGATCCAGAGGCTCATTGCCCGTGATCACCCCTTGTGCCCTTGTTCCCAGATACGGCCGGATCATGATCGAGCCTTTCAGTGATGTTTCTTTCGCCCATTCCGTTCCTAGGTTATAAAAAACCGCATTTCTGCCCAGAAACGAATTCCGGTCGAAGCCAACGGTTACCGGCTGATCGTTGATCTGCAACCAACCGACGTAAAAAGTATCCGGCACCGCCACCGGCGTTACGAATGCATAGTCGGTGAAGCCATTTCGCATGGGCGGATAGCGAACCGCTACCGAGCGCTGCGCGATGATCTGATCGGGTTTGCCGGCTTTGTTATTGTAAATCTGGATAGTGAAGCCTTGTCCGGAGATATCTTTATTGAAAGAAACCATCGACATCCGGATGCCGCCGATCGTATCGGCTTTGGCAAGCACATATTGCACAGCCACTTTTCCGAGTTTTTGATTGACTTGCACCCCGTATTCCGCACTGCCGTCGTCGTACGCGAAGTAGTCCGTTAACGCCGCCCTGGCCGTGATCGTATCATTTGTTTTCAGGTTTGCTCCGGGAATGGTGTCGGTGGTGGCTATGAAAAACTTACTGATCAAATGCAGGCTATCGAGCTGGGCCGGTGCATTGACAGGCGCAATTTTAGTTCGCAAAACCTGCGATTTCAAAGCTTCTACAACGATCGAACGCTGCACATTGCGCGTGTACTCAGTCCCCCGCTGCGCGTCGGCGAGCGTGTAAGTGGCTGTGAGCACGTTGAAGTTATTGAAATGATTGACTATATCGGTTTTCACTGAATCACTGTTCGCAGCAGCCGGATTGACGCGGTATTGGCGCAGGGGCATAGCAGTGTATTTTTTCAGGATATTGGATACCGGCTTCCGCATGGCCACGTCAAATAAATAGGGCTGCTTAACCGATCTCTTTGTATTCAAATACACATAATCCAGATGCCAGGTATCATAAGGGCCCGAGCTTCGGCCGTAAGACCTGAATCGAAACTGAAATGCTTCGTGCAGGTAGTTGGGATCCTTAATGGAAATAAATTGCTGGTGAAAAAGCGTATCGACCTCGTATCCCAATTGCGTCCATACAGGCACCCATTCCTGGGTTTTGCTGTAAAATTCCAGTCGCAGAAAGTCGCTGGAATCCGGCAACTCACCAAGGCCTTTCGCAGCCCAGTAAAAACTGAGGTAAACAGAGTCCGCAGCTACCTTGCCATTCAGATTGACCGGCTGAGACGTCAGCGTGTCGGTGTAGCCTTGCGTCAAAGGATTCACCAGGTTGTAGGGGACACCATTGGCATTCAAACCATCGAATGTGGCTACATTCACCGACGGGTGCGAAGTAGTAAGTGTATTATTAATGTACACCCCGCTCCCAGGCAGCCAGTACTTGGCACTCGGCGCGGCGGTTTTGGCAGTAGAAAAATCATCAAAAAAAGGCAGGCTCAATGAAGCCTGCGTGCGCAGGTTTTGAGCATTCGCCTCATCGTCACCGTACCGGGCCTGGTCGATGGGCACGATGCGTAGTTGTGCGCAAACTACCTGGCTCTGTATCAATGCCAGCACGCAAACGCAAATGAAAATAATGTGTGTGAAAAATTGCTTACAGCTGCGGTTGATTTTCATTATCCGTCGATTCAGGCGCCTGCGGCGTGACCCACAAGTCGATTACGTCCCCTATTCTTACCTTGTTTCCAGAGTCGGGGTTCTGGCGCACGATCGAGCCGGGTGCCTGACCTTCCTCAGCGGCCACTTCCATCACCTGACCCACTTTCAGACCAGCACCTACGATCGCGATTTTAGCCTCGTCCAAAGGCATTCCGATCACCGATGGCGCTTCAAACTGTGCCGTGCCCAGCCCTTCCCCCAATTCCAGGTCGATTTTCGAACCTTTTGCAATCGGCTGGCCGGGCAGGATTTCCTTACCGTTATACATCTGCCTTAAAACCGCATTCTGTGCCATATCCGGCACGTACGAAATGTTGCCCTCTTCCAGGCCCACGCTTTTCAGCAGCATTTGTGCGCTGCGGTGCGTCATATCCGTCAGTTTCGGCATTTTGATCAGCGGAGCGGTACGCGAAACGACCGTCACATAGATTTTCCGCCCTTCCTTCACCTTTGAACCCGGCAGCGGATATTGTGATATGATGGTTAATGGCGGCACATTGGTCACAAAAGTACAGTCGACCTCATAACGCAGGTCCCGGTCCCCAAGGAAGTCGTCCAGATCTTCCACACTCTTCTTTTTCAGGTCGGGCACGGTAATAGCCTCACCATGATTGGTCGTGAAAGGAAGGTAAACAAAGAAGAATCCCAGAAAAAGGACCAAAAGCAGCGAGACAATGATTCCGATGTGTATGAAAAGATCAGTTCTGGACTGTGTACTTATTTTGGCCATGAATGTATTGGATGCGCTTTGGTAGGTGTTATAAACGGGTAAAAATAAACGTAATATTCCAAGATGCCAATATGCTAAACCGCATACGAACCGAGAATTCTCTTGATGTATTTACCCAGGATATCAAATTCCAGGTTCACCGAGTCTCCGGCTTTTAACGAATGGAAATTGGTAAAGTTATAGGTGTAAGGTATAATAGCCACCCTGAATGCATTTTCACCGGAGTTGAATACGGTGAGGCTCACTCCGTTAATGCAGATAGAACCCTTCTCCACTGTAATGTTGCCCTTCGAAGCATCATATTCAAAATCGAACAGCCAGCTCCCGTCGCGCTCCTGCACCTGCGTACAAGTAGCGGTCTGATCCACGTGCCCCTGCACAATGTGCCCGTCGAAGCGGCCGTTTGCGGGCATGCAGCGTTCGAGGTTCACTTTACTTCCCGGTGTGAGGTCGCCGAGGTTTGTTTTTAAAAGCGTTTCTTCGATGGCCGTCGCTTTGTACTGATCGTTGTCCGTAGCCACTACGGTAAGACAAACGCCATTGTGGCTCACGCTCTGATCTATTTTAAACTCGTTGGCAATGGCCGATCGGAACGTGAAGGTCTTATTGGTTCCTTCCGTATCGACATGCACCACTTCCGCGGTTGATTCTACGATTCCTGTGAACATTTTAATATCGATTATAATGCAAAGTTACAATTTCCTAACGGCTCTTCTATCGCACAAAATTCCCCGCAGCCGCATTATTCACGCCCAACCGCTTTTCAATTAGGCATTCTTTGCGAACTTTGCGGAAAAATAAGCATTGCGTTAATGAAAAAAGTCCTATTTATCGATCGCGACGGTACGATCATCGTGGAGCCCCCTACCGATTTTCAGGTTGATTCCCTGGAAAAACTTGAATTTCTGCCCAAAGCCATTTCAGCATTGCGCAAAATCGCGGAGGAGACTGATTATGAACTGGTCATGGTCACCAATCAGGATGGGCTCGGTACGGATTCGTTCCCCGAGGATACCTTCTGGCCGGCTCAGAATAAGATGGTCAAAACCCTGGAAGGAGAAGCGATCCATTTTTCCGACGTGCATATCGACCGAAGCTTTCCCGAGGATAACCTGCCTACCCGAAAACCGGGTATCGGAATGCTTACCGCTTATTTTTCGAATGAGTATGATTTAGCCAACAGTTACGTGATCGGCGACCGCCTTACCGACGTGCAATTGGCTGTTAACCTGGGTGCCAGGGCGATCCTTTTCCGCTCCGAATTGCCGCAGGAAGGTATGAGCGAACCGATGAACGAAGCTACCGCATTGGTTACCAGCGACTGGGACGCTATTTACGAGCATTTGAAATTACCTTCCCGCAAGGCTTTTGTGGAAAGAAATACCAAGGAAACGCAGATCAAAGTGGAGCTGAACCTCGATGGCAGCGGCCGCTCCGACATTCATACCGGCCTGGGCTTTTTCGACCATATGCTCGACCAGCTTGCCCGCCATTCCGGTGCCGACCTCGCCATTCAAGTCGTGGGCGACTTGCACATCGACGAGCACCATACGATCGAAGATACCGCGCTCGCATTGGGCGAAGCATATCGACAGGCCATCGGCGACAAGCGCGGGATCAGCCGCTATGGCTTCCTTTTACCTATGGACGAAGCATTGGCGCAGGTAGCGATCGATTTTTCGGGCCGTCCGTGGATTGTTTGGGATGCAGCGTTCAAAAGAGAGAAAATAGGAGAAATGCCTACGGAGATGTTTTTTCACTTTTTCAAGTCATTCTCAGACACTTCCCTATCCAATCTGAACATTAAGGTAGAAGGCGACAACGAGCACCATAAAATCGAATCGATTTTCAAAGCATTTGCCAAAGCGATTAAAATGGCTGTGAAACGCGACCTTAAAGCGCTGGATTTCATGCCTTCGACCAAAGGAGTGCTTTAATTTTTTGCTTAACAGCAACCCGGTGTGGCATTTTTTAGCTATTTTTGCTCATCATGTATTGCATTATAATCGAGTACAACTATGATGATGACCGTTGTTATGATTGCTTTTTATGTCGTTCTGCTGAGCTCGGCGTTCCTGGTAGGACGCTGGTTGGAGAACAATGAAAAGCAATGGAAGGCGAATAAGTAAGGGTTGTTGATACGACCCTTTTTTATTTGCTTTACTTAGATGCCCGACAGAAATTTAATTCCGGAATCACACTAAGATATGGCCTGACGAACGTTTTAGACCCGTCAGGCGTTAACTTGATTCTAAAAAAACTGTTTTCCTGTGTTCAGAACCCTTTGTCTTATACTGCTTACGGCCTTTCTCATCTGTAAAGCCACAGATGTTGCCAGCTTGCTGCTGGCCAAGGAAAAGACGTCTGTGGTTTGTGATTCGGGGACCTGTGACAATGAGGAAAAAACAGAGGTCGAAAAACTGAACGACGACCAGCTACTGATTTCACATAACGTACATTTCGACCGCTCCGTAACGCTGATCCCGGTCAAAAGCGCATTCTTCTACACTGCGAATTTCGATAACGAAATCTACCGCAACCTGCTATCTCCGCCTCCGGAACTTATCTGATTTCTTTGATCCAGACCTGCTAAGGTCAGTTACCGTCGTAATGCGATGCGGTGCTTCCGCGTCCCTGCGTGCGTGTTCCTCTATTATTCAATCCAAATTCTAATCAAGAAATCATGATAAGGGCTTATAATCAGTTATTTGAAAACAACAAAAAGTGGGCGGAAGAAACAACAAAGGAAAATCCCGAGTTCTTCTCCAATCTGGCAAAAGGACAATCCCCGAAATTCCTCTGGATTGGCTGCTCCGACAGCCGCGTTCCCGCCAACCAGCTTACCGGCACCCAGCCAGGCGACATTTTTGTACACCGTAACATCGCCAACATGGTGATCCACACGGACATCAGCATGCTGAGCGTACTCGACTACTCTGTAAACGTGCTGGGTGTAGAGCACATCCTCGTATGCGGGCACTACGGCTGCGGCGGTGTGATTACGGCAATGGGTAACAAGCAGGTAGGCCTGATCGATAACTGGTTGCGCCACATCAAGGACGTATACCGCCTGCATGCGAAAGAGCTGAATGCCATCGAAGATCCCAAGGCACGCGCCGACCGGTTCGTAGAGATCAATGTGCAGGAGCAAGTGCGCGACCTCGCTAAAACGACTATCGTACAAACTGCATGGGCGAATGGCAAAAGGCTGCAAGTCCACGGCATGGTATACGACATCGCAAATGGCATCCTGAAAGATATGGACGTAACGATCGACGCCAGCAATTTCGCCGACGACGTATACCGTCTCGATATACCGCAGCTTGTCTAGAAAGCTGTTCTGCATTCAGAGTAGTCCAATTAATGATCCTTACTGAATCAATCGTATGTCATTGAATAATAAAAGTTTGTTCGCCAATATCAAATACGATTTACCTGCCGGGCTTGTCGTATCCCTGGTAGCGCTGCCCTTATGCCTCGGCATTGCGCTAGCCTCAACCGGGCGCTCCGATCTTCTTTTCTCGGGTGTGATTGCCGGTATCGTGGGCGGAATCGTCGTAGGCTTGCTGAGCGGCTCATCCCTGGGAGTGGCAGGTCCGGCAGCGGGTCTGGTTGTGATTGTACTCAATGCGCTCGATACGTTGGGCAGCTTCGAGGCCTTTTTGCTTGCCGTTGTCATGGCGGGGCTTTTGCAGATCATCGCAGGTTTCCTTAAAGCCGGTATTATTGGTTACTATTTCCCTTCGTCGGTGATTAAGGGAATGCTGGCAGCCATTGGTATCACGCTTATTCTGAAGGAAATTCCGCACGCATTCGGTTATGACGCCGATTTCATGGGTGATGAGGCTTTTGCGCAGAAAGACGGCCGTAATACATTCACGGAAGTTTACTACTCCCTGCGTTACAACAGCACGGGTGCAATCATCATTTCGGCGGTCTCGCTCGCAATGCTGATCCTGTTCGACAAGCCGTTCATGAAGAGGATACAATTGTTCCGGTACATTCCGGGCGCTTTGTTCGTCGTCATTACCGGTGTGATCCTGAACCTCGTATTTGGCTCCGTAATGCCTCAATGGGTATTGAGCGGTGAGCACATGGTACAACTTCCGGTGGCTTCGAGCGCTTCCGAGTTTTTCAGCTTCTTTAAATCGCCCGATTTCTCCGCATTCAACAGGCCCGAAGTTTACACCGTAGCTTTGACACTGGCCATCGTTGCCAGTCTCGAAACACTGCTTTCGGTGGAAGCGACCGACCGTCTCGATCCATTCAAGCGTACCACACCGACCAACCGTGAGTTGATCGCACAGGGTACCGGGAACATGGTATCCGGCTTGCTGGGCGGGTTGCCTGTGACGCAGGTCATCGTGCGCAGCTCCGCGAATATCGATTCGGGTGGCAGAACAAGGTTGAGTACCATCATTCACGGTACCATTCTGCTCATTTCAGCTGTTTTTATTGCCAAATACCTCAACTATATCCCGCTCGCTTCACTGGCGGCGATCCTGCTGATGGTAGGTTATAAACTGGCGAAATTCGAGCTTTTCAAAGGAATGTATAAGCTGGGCCTGGAACAGTTCATTCCTTTCGTGGTGACCATTATCGCGATCCTGAGCACCGATCTGCTCAAAGGCATCGGCATCGGAATGGTCGTGGCCATCTATTTTATCCTGAAAAAGAACCACAAGCATTCTTACCACTATATCAAAGAGCAGCACCGCGACGGCGACGTGATTACGCTTTTACTTTCCGAGGAAGTGACTTTCCTCAACAAGGGAAGCATCAGCGCTACGCTGGATAACCTGCCCGATGGCGCTACCGTGGTGATCGACGGGTCCAAATCGATGAATATCGATTACGACGTGCTCGAAATCATCCAGGATTTCAAAAAACACCAGGCGCCGCTCCGAAATATAACCGTGGAAACACGTGGTGTGGGCGAAGTGGAGGCTGTGGGAGCTCACTAGCAATAACCTGTTTCATAAATAGAAGGCCCGCCTCCGAAGGAAAGCGGGCCTTTCTGCTTTTGTAATAAGCCGATAAGCAGGTTACTTAATTCTTTTGCTTCAACCGCTGGATAAGCATATCGTTGAATGTACGTTCAGCCTTGTATAATTCGATTACCTGGCTCGCTGTAATAACCTTTAAAAACTTGTTCTGATATTCCTTTTCCAGATCGAGTTCCTTTTGGCGCAGCTCCTGGACCTCTTTCAGATTGCCTAGCACCGCCTCGTCATTCTGTCCTTCTGCTTTCTTATCGTTGATGATCTTCCGCTGTGCCCGGTGGATCTCCCGCCGCCTTTGCGAATATTCATTATACATCGGCCAGAAATCGGTCGATTGCTCGGGCGTGAGGTTCAGGCGATTGGTAATGATTGCCACCTTGGCATCCTGGATCTTCTTTATCTCTTCTTCGGAACGGCGCTGGGCGTGTGCCGTCGTCGATACGGCACCAATCAATAGAAGCAAAAGTGCAAAAGTGTTCCGATACCTTTTAAATTCAATTTGTAAGTTCATTTCGATTGTTCGTTAGGGTCAAATCTTCTCCGGGGCCACCATAAGCTCCTCCAACTGCTGGCGAAGAATATCGTCTTCCAGGCCATCCAGGTAATTCAGCACCGTCGAATCCGATTCGAACGCTTTCTGAACCACCTTGTGCTCGCTTAAATCGTAATAACTAATGTCCTGGTCTTCCAGGTAGCTGATGATAGAGGCGTTACTGATACCGCTCAGAGGCTCCTGACCCAGCGAACCCTGGCGCTCCGGTACCGTTACCCATACCAGCACCAGAATCAGCGCCGATGCCGCGGCCAGGCCAACGGAACGTTGCCACGACCAGCTTACGAGAGGTTTACGGACGGGCTCCGCGGGAATCCGGGACTGGATCATTTGCGGCAGCTTGTCAAAATAACCTTCCGGCACGGAAAAGGGCGTCTCCCTTTTCAGATCATCCAGCCGTATACGTTTTTTGTCCATGATTATTTATATTTCCTGTCTTGTGAAGGTTTGACCAAAGTGAATGCAAATAGTTTAATCCGTATTGTTCAAAAAATCCTCAATTTTTTTGGAAGCCCAATGATATGAGGCTTTTAAGGCTCCTACCGAGGTTCCGGTGATCTCCGAAATCTCTTCATAGGGTAAATCTTCAAAATATTTCAGGTTAAATACCAAACGCTGCTTTTCTGGTAATTTTAATAATGCCTTCTGCAATTTCAGTTGAATGGCATCGCCGCTTACATCGGGGTCTGCTTCCAGTTTTTCACTGAGCTCATTCTCGACGTCGTAAATCGGGATAAAATATTTCCGCCGTTTTTTGTTGAGAAAATTAATGGCCTCGTTGCTGGCAATGCGGTAGAGCCAGGTGTACAGCTTGGCATCGCCGCGGAAATTTTCCAGCGCGCTCCATGCTTTGATAAATACGTCCTGGGTAATGTCATTGGCGTCATCATGATCCACCACCATCTTCCTTACCAGCCAATATACTTTTTGCTGGTACTTCCGCACCAGCTGATTGAAAGCGTTCCTCCGCGTTTCGGGATTTTCAAAAAGGGATAATAATTCTTCGTCGGACATTTAATCAGTATTAACCTGATCTTTTTTTAAAGGAAATCCGCGTGACCAAAATTGTACCGGAGCCCGAAGTCAACGCCGGTCAATAATAGTTTATTTTTTTGTGGAGGACAAATAAAAAGAGCTCTGCGAAGCAAAAACAGCATTTTTGCATTCTCAGAGCTCAATTGATTCTCATCTATTAATCAATCTGATTTGATCAATATTCAGATTTGATCAATCTAATCTAATCTCTAATCAATTCCCGTCGACTTAAGTCGACGGCATGGCGATGCATCTTTGTGAGATGTCGTCCCGGCAATAAATATGCAAGATGCCTTCTAATACATTTCCGTCGACTTGAGTCGACGGGCAAGATGATGCATATTTGATAGATGTCATGATGCATTATTGCACCATGACATTCCAATGATACTATTTTCTTGCGATAGCGCGTTTGGCAGCCTCTACGATGTGCTTTGCATCCAATCCGTATTTTTCGAGCAATTGCGCTGGCGTACCGCTTTCTCCGAAGCTGTCGTTTACAGCTACGTACTCCTGCGGAACGAGTTTGTTTTTAACTAAAACCTGTGCTACGCTGTCACCCAATCCGCCGATCCGGTTGTGCTCTTCTGCTGTTACCACGCAACCAGTTTTCTCAACTGACTTCAAAATCGCTTCTTCGTCCAATGGCTTAATGGTGTGGATATTGATGATCTCCGCATTGATACCCTCCGCTTCAAGCATTTCGCCCGCCTGAATCGCTTCCCATACCATGTGGCCGGTAGCGATGATACTCACATCGGTACCTTCGTTCACCATCCATGCTTTACCGATTTCAAATTTTTGATCCGGATCAGTGAAAATAGGAATGACCGGGCGACCGAAACGCAGGTAAACCGGTCCGTCGTGATCCGCGATCGCGATAGTAGCGGCTTTGGTCTGGTTGTAATCGCAAGGGTTGATAACGGTCATGCCGGGAAGCATTTTCATCATACCGATGTCTTCGAGGATCTGGTGGGTAGCACCGTCTTCACCCAAAGTCAAACCTGCGTGTGAAGCACAGATTTTCACGTTTTTGTTAGAATATGCTACACTTTGGCGGATCTGGTCGTACACACGGCCCGTTGCGAAGTTAGCAAAAGTAGTAGCGAAAGGAATTTTACCTCCGATGGTCAAACCGGCTGAAACACCGATCATATTCGCTTCGGAAATACCGCATTGGATAAAACGCTCAGGGTTTTCTTTGATGAACGGTTCGAGTTTCAAAGAGCCTACGAGGTCGGCGCAAAGCGCTACAACGTTCGGGTTCTGTTGTCCCAGCACGTGCATTCCGGCACCGAAGCCCGAACGCGTATCTTTCTTCTCAGTGAAGGTGTATTTTTTCATTTTGAATGTCTGTTTATGAAACCGCGTGCATTGCCACGCTGGTCCGGATATTAATAATCTCCCAAAGTTTCGTCAAGCTGAGCCAGTGCCGCCGCCAATTGCTCGTCGTTTGGCGCTACACCGTGCCATTTGTGGCTGCCCATCATGAAATCGACGCCATAGCCCATGCCGGTATGCAGCAATACCATGATCGGTCTGCCATGTCCCAGACGGCCTTTGGCTTCGTACAGGCCTTTCAGCACTGCCGCCATGTCGTTTCCTTCTTCGATGTTGATTACTTCCCATCCGAATGCTTCATATTTGGCACCCAGGTCGCGGTTGTTCATCACCTTGACAGTCGGGCCGTCGATTTGCTGGCCGTTGAGGTCGATGAATGCGATGAGGTTATCTACCTGGTGGTGCGGAGCGAAAGTAGCGGCTTCCCAAACCTGGCCTTCCTGCTGCTCTCCGTCGCCCATCAGTACATATACTGTTCCTTTGTCGTTGTTCAGTTTCTTAGCCGTTGCAGCGCCCAATGCTACCGACAAGCCCTGGCCCAGCGAGCCCGACGCGATGCGGATACCTTCGAGGTGCTCGTGCGTGGTAGGGTGTCCCTGCAGACGTGAATCCAGCTTGCGGAAAGTAGCCAGCTCCGATACAGGGAAATAGCCCTTGCGTGCCAATACGCTGTACCATACCGGGGAAATGTGGCCGTTCGAAAGGAAGAAAAGGTCTTCGTCCTTGCCATCCATGTCGAATACAACCTTGCCATCATGCTCTTTAAGCTTCATGCGCTCAAAGTACAATGCTACCAACAATTCGGTGCAACCCAGCGACCCGCCAGGGTGTCCCGACTGACAACCATGTACCATTCGTACGATGTCCCTGCGAACCTGGGATGCTACTTTTTCTAATTGTTCAATTTCCATTTTTATTTATTTTCTATTGGACTGTCCTTAATCGGTTTACCGAAACGGGACCATTTAGGCGGCGTAAATGTCCTGCTATTCGGAATGGTAAAATGACTGATTATTATTCAGTTTTTCCAAGAATTTGATCAGTGTGTTTCGACGATTCTACTTTGGAAATAATCTCTTCAATGATCCCCTTTTTGTTGATGACGAAAGTAGTGCGAAGTACACCCATATAGGTGCGCCCAAACATTGTTTTTTCTCCCCAGACGCCGTAAGCTTCTACCATTTTGTGCTCCGTGTCGGCCAGCAGGGGGAACGGGAGATTGTGTTTTTTAATAAACCGCTGATGCGATTTTTCACTGTCAGGGCTTACTCCGAAGACCTTGTAACCTTTTTTCAGGAGCGCCCCGTAATTGTCACGGATATTGCAGGCCTGATTGGTGCAGGTAGGTGTGTTATCCTTGGGGTAAAAGTACAAAACAACTTTTTCTCCCTTCAAATCCGACAGTTTTACTTGATTTCCATCCTGATCTTTTACTGAAAATGCGGGTGCGGGGTCACCGACTTGTAGTCCCATAAGCTATCTTCTACGTTTTTTGGTTTTCTTTGGTTTAACAACCGGGTCCACCAATTCTGTTCGCAAGATAGTACTATTTCCTGCCCTATCCGTCACTTCCAGCACGAGTTCTCCTTCAAATGGCTGACTATCATCCATTTTCTCCGACCAGATATAGCCTTTTTTGAAATCGTAATTCATCAGCACCCATTCCCCGTTCACCAATGCCTTGAAATTGGCGATCCCCGACAGGCCATCGCCCACATATCCGCGTATGCTGTGCTTGCTATGCTCCACCAGCCGTGCGCGGGGCGGCACTGTGTCCTGCTGGATCACAAAAGTACCCAGCTCGCGCGTGTCGAAGCGGATCTGCTCGCCGTCCCATTTGCCGCCCAAAAAGCGATAGTCGCCGTTCAGGTAACGGTACACATAAGTGCGCGACTTGTCCTCCGGCGCTTTCTCTGGTGTGAATGCCACGTGGATATAGTCATTCAGGGCGGTGCCGCGATTGTTGATGGTCAATGCATTGAAATTCCGCTGCCCGGTTAAAAAAAGCGTATCAAAAAGGCTGGTGTTATCCATATCCACCGACCATTTCTCTCCCTGGAATGACGAAGCAACTCCCGGCAGCACCTGACTGCGCAGGAAGGTCTTTACAGTGGTTGTACCCACTTTCACCGAATCGGGCATTTCTTTCCTTAAATCAGTCAAAAATACCGCCGATTCTCCCGCATAGAGATTGGGCACTTTTTTCTCCGCACTCCCTTTTACATAGAATGTAGCAAATGGCTCCCGGCTCCGGTAGTATTTCGCTTTCACGACCAATGTATTCTCCCGCACCTCGGTTTGAACATACTCGGGGTTTACCTCGGTATTGAAAGCCGGAAGTGGTTGGTCCAGCGGCTCGCCCTTGATGGTGAATATCAGTTCTGAAAAGTTTTCAAAAGAATCCGAAATCCTCACTTTCACTTCGTGGCTCAATGTATCCGCAATATGCAGCTTGCCGTTGATCGCGTTGGTTTTGTACAAATTGAACTGATTCCCGTCGGGAACGTAACATTTCAGGAAACGCTGACCGGTCGCCTGCTCGGTCTCGTAATCGATGAGGTTATTGTAATCGCGGGTAGAGGCATTAGGAAAAACCTCGATGTTGTAGGAAAATACCTCCTGTCCGTCCATCCTGATCTCAATGCATTGCAAACCGTATCGAAAGCCGGTGCCGGTCATCTGGTCAAAAGCGACCAGATCGATGCCCACAATGCCGGTAGCGGAAACCGTATCACGCAAGCGCCAACTCCCATCCTTCATTTTGACGGGCGCGTAAACACGGCGGTCGAACTGGCCGTTCACCCGTCCGTTAATGTCCATCGGGCGGATTGCCAGGTTCACAAATTTCGGCGGGGTAACATCTTTGATTTCATTGAACCCAAAATACAGGGGATTGAGGTAGTTATCCTTGGAGTCGCGCACCTCGAAATGCAAATGCGGCCCGGCAGAACCACCTGTGTTACCCGAAAGCGCAATTAACTGCCCTTTTTTGAAAGTAAACTGACCTGCTTCCGGGAAGAGATCGATTTCAAATGTCTGCTTCTTATATTGCTCCTGCCGCACCCAAGCGGCCAGCGGGTCACTGAATTTCAGCAAATGGCCGTAAACCGTCGTTTGGCCGTTCGGGTGGCGCAGATAAATGACATTTCCGTAACCCGTACGCTGTACGGCCACTTTATACACATAACCTTCCGCAGCCGCAAACACAGGCAGACCCTCGCGCTGCTGCGTGCGGATATCCAGGCCTGCATGAAAGTGATTGCTACGGAGATCGCCCAGACCACCTGCCAGCGAGTTCGGCAAGCCCGGACGGATCGGAAATTGGTAATAACCTTTTGGATAAGATTGTTTTTGGGCCAATGAAACCTCCGCAATGCCTGCCAACCCCAATACAAATAACCCTGAACGGACTAATGCCCGAAAATAATGACGCATGAAAAAGTGTATGAATAGTCGGTACAGCGACCGGTGATATGAAGAGTACGGTTTACTTAACGAACAGTTCGAGCATCTTCTTGCCCTCGATCGAGGCCGTCAGCCTGTCGCCGATCTGCACCGGCCCTACGCCTTTCGGTGTACCGGTAAAAATAAGGTCGCCCGTTTTGAGCATAAAATACCTGGAAACGAAGGAGATCAGGTAGTTGATGCGATAGATCATCATCGACGAGTTGCCATTCTGGCGCGTTTCGCCATTTACGTCCAGACTGAAATTGACATCCTGAACATCCGCAAAGTCGGAAACCGGTACAAAATCCGAAACCGGCGCCGATCCGTTGAATGCCTTCGCAAGCTCCCAGGGCAGGCCCTTTGCTTTCAGTTCCGACTGTACATCGCGGGCTGTAAAATCAATGCCGATGCCGATTTCACTGTAATATTTATGTGCGAATTTTTCTTCGATGTTTTTCCCTGCCCGGTTGATCTTCACCACCAGTTCCACTTCATAGTGAACGTCTTTTGAAAATTCGGGATAATAAAAATCTTCGCCTGGACGAAGCTGTGCGGTTTCAGGTTTCAGAAATATAACCGGGGAATCGGGTGTCTGGTTGTTCAGTTCGGCGATATGCTCTGCGTAATTCCGGCCTACACAAATAATTTTCATCAGGGGTCAAAAGCTAATTTATATGGAATGAACGTCAGGGACAAAGCTACTTACAAAGCCGGGGCCTCACAATATTTGCCACAATTTTTCGGGACGAATGCAGTTAAAATAATAATGCTATTTTTGAAAAAGTAATCAGGCCAATTCCGCTTACGCATGAAGAAGTACCTTTCCCGCCCCCTTTCCTGCACCGTATTTACCCTCCTGATCACGCTATTTTTGTTTTCCTGCGACACACTCCGCAGAACACCCGAAAGAAATTCATCTTCGCGCAGCTCGCGCGGACCCGCTTCACGCAGCACTGTTTCCCGGGGACGCACCTCGCCCGCGCGTAAACCCGTAGCGAAAGCGCCTGCGAGAAAGCCCGTGCCCACACGCGCCACTACCACTTACTCGCGCCCCGGCGACGCCAATACTGCCAACATCCCCGAGGTAGTACAAATCGCACGCACCTACACCGGTACCCCCTACCGCTCCGGCGGCAACGACAAGGGCGGCATCGACTGTTCCGGACTCATTTGCCAGGTCTATTCCGAAATGGGCGTCAAAGTGCCCCGCATTTCCTGGCAGCAGTCGGAATTTGGGCAGGAAGTGGGTAGTGTAGAGGAGATCAAACCGGGCGACTGGCTGTTTTTCGTCCCCGAAGCGGGCAAGGAAGGTTACGTTTCACATGCCGGCATTGTGACGGATGTCCGTGGCAGGGAGGAAATCATATTCATCCACGCTTCCACCTCCCGCGGCGTGCGCGAGGACAACCTGTTTTCCACCTATTTCAAAGGCCGCTTCGTAAAAGCTATGCGCCCCTTCTGAGGGTTAGGGCCGCTCACGAAGTTCGCTGAATTTAAATACACAAAGTCATAGGGGTAGCACGGAATCTGATTGTCCTTTTCGAAATTTGCAGTCATAACTCCATTTCCTCTACCCCCTATGCAAGATACCGTTGCCCCTCCGCCGATCATCGGCGACCGGACATTGACCATCCAGGCCAGTCCGGGTATTCCCATTTACATTTTTGCCACTGTTTTTGCCTCGTTTTGCGTCATTACCGGGCTCATCTGGGACATTTGCTGGCATATGAGCATCGGCCGTGACGGGCTGCTGTCGCCGCCGCACCTGGTCATTTACCTGGGCGCAGTGGTAGCCGGCTTGTTTTCGGGTTATGAGATTTTGAGGAAGACTTTCTGGGGAAATGCCATCGAGAAAGCAGCCAGTGTAAAAATCTGGGGCTTTTTTTACAGTTCGCTCGGCTCCCTTTTCTGCGTTTGGGGCGCATTATCCATGCTTACCTCCGCCCCTTTCGACGACTGGTGGCATAATACCTACGGGCTGGACGTGACCATTCTCTCCCCGCCGCATACCGTGCTCATTCTTGGCATTATCGGCATTCAGTTCGGCGCGATGATCAGCGTGATTGCCGTCAAGAACCAAATGAAGTTGTTCGGCAGCTTGGGCGAGGAAAGGGTCAAAGCATCGGACAAAACACTTTTCTGGCTGTTCGCATTGTCGGCAGGATTTCTCTTAACCATTTGGTTTACCCTCATATCCGAAGAGCTGGGGCGGATGCGTGTTCACCGGTCGAGCTATTACGTTTTTGCGGGGGCCGCATTTCCATTGCTGCTGATGGCGGTGGGGAAAGCTGTTTCACACAAATGGGCCGTTACAGCCGTAGCGGCTGTTTATACTGCATTAATGCTGGGCACGCTCTGGATCATTCCGCTTTTCCCCGCAGAGCCTAAACTCGGCCCCATTCTCAACCACATTACCCATTACCAGGGATTTCATTTCCCGCTGTTACTGATCGCCCCTGCTGTTGTGATCGACATCCTTCGCTACCGCTTTGCACATTGGAACGACTGGAAACTCACGCTGCTGCTGGGCTTCGCATTTCTGGCTGTCTTTTTTGTAGTTCAATGGTTCTTCGGCGGATTTCTGATGGAATCGCCGTACGCCCGCAACTGGTTCTTTGGCAGCCATTACTGGTATTTCGGGAATGATCCTAACTGGGAGTACCGCTATAAATTCGGCCCCTGGATGTTGGAGGAAATGCCGCAGTTGCTCAAAGGCCTCGGCATTGCATTGGTATTAACATTAATTTCAACCCGCATCGGACTGGCGTGGGGTAACTGGATGCACAAGATTCAACGATGAAAAGCTGTTTTTCCCTCATTCTGTTCATGCTGCTTAGTGCAGCCTCGTATGCGCACGTGGGCAGCGCTGGCGTGCAAATGCAGGCGCAGGCCGGTGGCTACAAGGTCCTGGTAAGCATTGTACCACCGGATGTAATTCCGGGTACGGCGCAGGTTTCGGTATATATTGAATACGGAGAAGCCCGGAAGGTGTCCGTCCGGCCCATTTACTTTTACTCCGGCGACAAAGGTGCACCCACTTCCGACGCGCTGGCTCCGGTAGCCGGACAAAAAGGTCAGTTCCAGGGAGCAGTCTGGCTCATGGAGCCCGGCTCGTCCAGTGCACAAATCAGCATTGAGGGCATGCAGGGCGACGCCGAGCTGATCATCCCCATTGTTGCCGTTTCCACCGCAGAACGCGACATGCCGAAAGGCCTTGGCATCGGCCTTGGCATTGTCGGGCTACTGCTTTTCCTGCTCATGATCACGACCATCGGCGCAAGTGTGAGCGATGGGTTGTTGAAACCGGGCCAAAACCTGACGCCGGCGCAGAACCGAAAGAGATGGATCAATATGGGCATTGCCACGGTCATTTGCTCACTGATCTTGTACGGAGGCAGCAGCTGGTGGGATAGCTGGGCAGCCGAATACAAACAATGGCTTTACAAGCCCCTGAAAGCAAAAACGGCGGTTATTGACACGGATTCGCAGCGGGTTTTTCAATTGAAAATCGACACGACGAACTGGGACCGCCGGATGAAACGAAGTATGCTGAGCACGCTGGTCCCCGATCATGGCAAAATCATGCATACCTTCCTCGTCCGCACGCCGGGGCTCGACGCATTCGCACACGTGCACCCCGACCGCAAGGATACCCTTACATTTGAAGCCGCATTGCCCGATCTGCCTGCGGGTAAGTACCTGGTTTATTCAGACATTGTACAATACACCGGCTTTGCGGAAACGATTGTCGACACGCTGGTGATCAATGCCAAACCAGCGGCGCATGTTGCGAAAGCATTATCTGAAGACGATACTTACATCATCACCGATCCCCTCGATACGCCCGGCAAAGTCCCCATGGGCGAGAATGTCGTGATCTGTGGAAAACCGGGAACGAAGACCGTCTTCAAGGATGGCTCCTATGCCATTTGGGAGGGCAAACCCGACAAGGCACTGGAAGCAGGAAAGCCCTATCAGCTCAATTTCGAAATTTTTAACCCCGACAACAGCCCTTGCTTCCCTGAACCTTACCTGGGCATGTTGGGCCACGCGGTCATTATGCGCTCCGACGGCTCGGTGTACATTCACCTCCACCCTAGCGGCTCCTATTCCATGGCCGCGGAGCAATCTTTCGAAAGTCGTATTTCCGACACTGCCCACGTAGCCCGGTGGCCTAAACCCGACGTTTTCCGGGATAGTATCGACCGTCACCTGGCCCAGCTGAAAGCGATGCCTACCGTGGACCGGGAGATATTCCTGATGAAAGAAATGGGCATGTACAATGTCACCGAAGGTGGTATGACCGGCATGGAGCACGGCACGCGCATTTCTTTCCCCTATGCATTCCCGAAGGGCGGGCAGTACCGGATTTTCCTTCAAATCAAAAGAAATGAAAAGGTGCTGACCGGCGCATTCGACGTCAAAGTCAGCGATCCCGTTACCTTGTAATTTGCAGAAACCAGCATTTAAAAGAGCGCAGCGATCTTTTCGTAGGAAAGGTCGCTGTAATCGTTTACATAAAGGTTGCACGGCGGTAATTCCTCCCGCGTGTGCGAGCTCAGCACACCTACCACACGCATACCCGCATTGCGTGCAGCCGAAACACCCGAGAACGAATCTTCAAATACCACGCATTGGTCTGGCTCCACACCCAGGTTTTTAGCCGAGGAGACATATACTTCCGGATCGGGCTTGTGCTTCTTCACATCTTCGCTGGCCAGGATAGAACCCAGCATTTCCTGAATGGGAACCTTGCTCAGAATGAGGTCCAGGTTAGCACGTGGTGCGGAGGTAGCGACACCTAGAAGCGCTCCATTGGATGTCAGATCATGCATGAAGCCGACAATGCCGCCGATGGGCTCTACATATGGCGCATACAGCTCGCGGAAAAGCCCTTCTTTTTCTTCTTCCAGTTGCAACAGTTCTTCCCCTTCGATAACCCGCTGCAAAAAATGGCTGAGGATGTAGCTATTGCTTTTGCCATACATATGCCGGGCAAATTCCTCTTCGGTAGGAGAAAGGTTTCGTTTTGAAAAAAACTCCCTGAATGCGCGGGAGTGGTAAGGATTGGTATGGACAATCACGCCATCCATATCAAAAATGACTGCTAATTTTTCTTTCATCCTGCAAAGTTAACCATCGGAAAACCTTCCTGAAAATGAAAATCCGTACGAAACGAGTGCGTCGCAATTGAAATATTTTGACAACCGGAATTCAAACTTTTTACAAACAGCCGCTCTTTTTTAGCGAGCATTCTATTAAATTTACCCACGGTGCCCCACACTATTTGGTTAAAACTTCCTTAAATTCAACGTTAGTAAAGCTTCCCGATTTACCCGAACCAATACCCGGTCCTTAATTGCGTATATGAATGAATTAGAACGAGCTGGCAATGGCGTAGATGGTCACGCACTTTCGATGCCCCAAACGCTCACCTCCCTTGAAGTGTATGATCAATACGGAGCCATGGCATACGGGATCATTTTGCAAATTCTGCCGCAGGTACATCTCGCGCAGGAAGTGCTGGTGAGCGTATTCTCCTCTCCGCAATTGCAATCTTGTAACAGTTACCCCTTCACCTTCGCTGCATGCGTTATCAAGCTGGCGCGTGCCAAAGCGGTGGAAGCCAAGCGCAGGCTGACAGCCCTCGCCCCGGCAGGACCCGACTATGCCAGCGGGGATATGTCACCGGAAAGCATTTTTGATCTTGCATTCCGCCAGGGTTTCACGCCGGAAGAAGTGGCAGGCAAGCTGAACATATCGAAGAACGAAGTGCTTCGTTCTTTCCACGAGTTTTTCAAATCATATCGCAACGCATAATTTTTAACCCATTGAGCAAGCAGGAATTTATCGAAAGCGGTATTCTCGAATCCCATTTAATGGGTCTCGCCAGCGAAGACGAGCAGCAGCTCGTTGCGGAAATGATGCTGTCGGACGTCGAAATGTCCATGTATGTGAATGACCTTGAAGAGGATATCAAGCGCTATTTTGCCCAAGGCTCGGTCCCTCCGCCGGAAGCGGTGAGGGAAATCATACTGCTCCGAAGCATCCGCGAGAAAAAAGGCCGTAGCAGCTATCATACGGAAGAAAAGGCAGCGGCGAAACAATACCTCGACGTGGAGGTGAACGACACGCACATGAAAGTGCATAAGTTGTGGCGGCCGGCATTCATCGCCGTTTTCATTCTGTCCAAAATTTTCCTGATCGCCGGTTTGTATTTCTATTTCAAATCGCTTGCGCAGCAGGAAGAAATTGAAAAGATTAAAACCGAAATGCAACTGAACAAAAAGTAAAATATCGACCTGTACACACGAAAGCCGGCGGACCTTGCGATCCGACCGGCTTTTTATGTTTTGCGCCAGGTTATTTCAGGAATGCACGGAGCATCCAGGCCATTTTCTCATGTTCTCTTAAAAGTCCGGTCACGTAGTCGCTTGACCCGAGATCTTTGTAAGTGTCGGCAAATTCGCTCACCAGCGGACGCAGCAGGCGAATGATCGTCTCGTGATCGTCGAGCAGGTTTTGCAGCTGTGTTTTCGGCTCGGTAGTATATTCCTGTTCGAGCAGGTCGGTCAGTTTGAGAATATCTGCAAGGCGAGCTTCCGAGTAGTGGCCGATTGCGCGGATACGCTCTGCGATATCGTCCAGGATCACTTGCAACTGCTCATACTGCCCTTCAAACAGCTTGTGCAGCTCGAAGAAATTCATCCCGCCGATATTCCAGTGGTAATTACGGGTTTTGGTATAAAGTACAAACTCGTTGGCCAGCAGTTTGTTCAACTGGTAGGCTACCGCCTGGGTATGCTCGTCCGATATTCCGATGTTGGTTTTCATGCGTATCTACATTAAATATGGTTGACTGTGTTGATTCATATACGTAACCAAAGCTAACCGTTAAAAAGTTGCCCTGCAATGTCAACAATTGTGATTTTGATGACTTTTTTTACCGCAGGAAAATTGCGTGCAGAAGAAGCGTTACCAAAGCCCCATTCCTCCGTACAGGTAGGAAAGAATTGTTATATTTGTTAACGTATCGTTTATGAAAGACGGCGAAAGGATCAGTAACCTCGAAGAAATGACGGCAGAAATTCTCATGCGCCTCGACCGCGTCGACGCCGAACTCGCACAGCTTCTTAAGGGACAATCTCAAACGATTGACCGCATGGATTCACTGGAAGAAAACATGCGGGATCTCGCCAAACACATGTTCCTCCTCAATGACCGGCAAACAATGGTGGAAGAAACCATGCGGAACATTTCTCTTACCAACAGGTTAATCTTTGAAAGAATGGCCACTAAAGACGACCTTGTAAAACTATTCGATTATATGACTGACCGTTTTCAGGCAGCTGACACCAGATTTGATCAGATCGACAAGCGCCTCGACAACCTTGAAAATCGACGCGACAGCGGCCTACCAGACAGCCCACAATCCTAAGTGTTTATCAATTTCAATATTAATATGTTCCCATTCCGCGTAGGCCAGGGCTACGATGTTCACCAGTTAGTAGAAGGCCGGCCTTTTTGGCTCGGCGGTATTTTGATCCCCCACACACATGGTGCCAAAGGGCACTCCGACGCCGATGTAGTTTGTCATGTGATGTGCGATGCGCTTCTGGGCGCAGCCAATATGCGCAATATCGGCTACCACTTCTCCGACAAAGACCCGCAATGGAAGGGCGTCGACAGCAAGATCCTTCTGGCCAAAGTACTGGAAATGATCCGTGAAAAGGGTTATGAGGTAGGTAATATGGATGTGACCATCGTATTGCAGAATCCCAAACTGAACCCGCATATTCCGGCCATGAAAACCTGCCTGGCCGAAGTTACCGGTATTTCAGAAGAAGCTATTTCAATCAAGGCCACTACCTCTGAGCATCTGGGGTTTGTAGGAAGGGAAGAGGGGATTGCCGCGCATTGTGTGGCATTGATTTACAGGCCCGGCCCACGACCGGGTAATGCATAGCCAACGTTCCTGTTTAAAATAGATCCGCATGAAAAAAGTAGTACTGTTCCTCTCTTTTTCCGTTGGCGTCACATTCAGTGCGTGCGCCCAGCAATCATCAGCCCCGCTTACCGAGCAACCGCTCGGTTTTGAAGAATACGACCCTATTTCCACGCTGAAAGTAGAGGAGCATCCATTGAAAAAGGCCAAGTTTCCATTTATCGACGTGCATAACCACCAGTATCAAATGCCCAGCCAGGATTTGAAGGCATTGGTAAAGGAAATGGATGCATTGAATATGGGTATCATGGTGAACCTCAGTGGTCGCGGGTGGTCGCAGGATTGGGCCGAAGGAACGGCTACATTAAAAGGCTCGCTGGAAAATGTCGCCAAAAACGAGCCGAAACGCATTGCAGTGTTTACAAACCTGCAATTCAAAGGCTTTGGGGATAAGGAGTGGTCGGCGAAAGCAGTGAAGCAATTGGAAGAAGACGTGAAAATGGGCGCCAAAGGGTTGAAAATATATAAAAGCCTCGGTTTTGCCGGCATTAAGGACGACAAGGGCAATCGTGTACCGGTAAGCGATCCGCGCTTGCAGCCGGTGTGGCAGAAATGCGGCGAACTCGGCATTCCCGTACTGATCCACACCGCCGACGTACCGTCGTTCTGGGACCCGATGGACCGCTACAACGAGCGGTGGCTGGAACTGAAAACACACCCCGGCCGCAAGCGCGGACCTAACGACCCGGTCCCATTCGATTCGCTCATTGCCGAGCAACATCATATTTTCAAGATGAACCCGAAAACGACATTCATCAATGCGCATATGGGCTGGTACCCCAATAACCTTAAAAAGCTGGACAGCCTGATGATCGTCTTCCCGAATATGTATGTCGAAATCGGCGCGGTAATTGCCGAGCTGGGCCGCCAGCCTCGTACGGCCAAGAAGTTTTTTGATAAATACCAGGACCGTGTGCTGTTTGGAAAAGATAGCTGGGTACCTTCCGAATATGCCACCTATTTCAGGGTACTGGAAACGGAAGACGAATATTTCCCCTACCACAAAAAATACCACGCCTTCTGGCGCATGTACGGCATGGGGTTGTCCGACGAAGTTCTGAAAAAGCTGTATTATAAAAATGCACTGAAAATCATCCCCGGGCTCGATAAAAGCCAATTCCCGAACTGATTCCCCAAACAGATTAACTCATTTGAATGCCTTGGCTTCCCGTACTACCGACCTGTACTCGGCCTTGTCAAGGCATTTTTTGTAGTATTCCCGCGCCTTCGCCTTGTTGCCGGCACGTGCAGCAATACGCGCGAGGCCTGCATATGCGAATGCGTGATACTCTTTCGTGTATTGGTCGTCGTGGGGCGTTCTGAGCGCCAGCAGATACTCCTTTTGAGCGGCGGCGTCGTTCTTACGGTCTTTTTCTTCCAGCATTCCCTGGAATGTCCGCCAGGCGGCGGGAAAGAAACCGGTATTCTGTTTACGGAGCAGCTGCAAGCCTTCATATGCCTCCTCGTATTTGCCCGACAGCAGCTGTGCTTCCACGTTTTTCATCAGGTAAATCGGGTTACGCGGATAGAGATCGACCAGCTTTTCCATGTAAAAGACCGCCTTTTCCGGCTTCGTTTCGTATTTCAGGTAAATGTGTGAAATGTAAAAGCAGGATTCTGCTTTTGTAATCGTGCCCACTTTGGTGGCATTGTCTATCTGTTTCAAGCCCAAAGCCTTGTCCCCGTTTTTAAAGAACATCAGCAATGGCTTCACAATCGGGTGCTCTTCGGGGTACACTTCTACATAATAATTATACATCCCAGAGGTGAAATAGAACTCAGGATTCTTATGCATGAGCTTAAAACCCTCCACAAATGCATTATAGGCCTTTTTCCCCTCTCCTGCCGCGGACATCATCTCGCCACGGTAGTTGTACATCATGGCCATATAACCCCTGGCCACCATCGTGTAGAACACGGCTTCCGGATCCGTACTGTTCTTTCCGTAACGCTTGTTAATTGCTTCAAGGCACTGGTCGAGCTTTTGAATGTATTCTTTCGATTTCGCAGGATTATCTTTAATCGGCAGGTATTTCCAGAACAGGATGAACGAATCGAGAATATAGGAAACCGGATGATTGGGATACTTCTTTTCCACCTGATCGATGATCGGTACCGCTTCGTCGAACTCGTAATTGTAAATCTTGTCGAGGCTGTTTTGAACGTGTTTTAAAGAAACCGGATCATTTAGTAATTGGGCTTTGGCCTGGAAGGAGAAGAGGGTAAGAAAAATCCAAAGGCACAAGGAACGAAGCGTAATTTGCATGGCTTTCAACTCAAATTGGTTTGGTGGTATCCCAGCTGAACAGTAGCTTTGTTTATAACCCATAATCGGATGCGCGGGTTTCGGCCACAGGTTTTATTTTGGGCATATTCTCTCTATTCAACTTCCTTTTTGATAAAATATGATTCGCTACAAGCAGTTTACTTTGGGAAACGGCCTGCGGGTATTCGTGCACGAGGACTTTTCCACTCCCATGGCTGCGGTTAATATCCTTTACAATGTAGGCTCCCGTGACGAAGATGAAGAACGCACCGGCTTCGCGCATTTGTTCGAGCATTTGATGTTTGGCGGCTCTCAAAACATTCCCAGCTACGATATCCCGGTGCAGAATGTGGGTGGCGAAAACAATGCTTTTACCTCCCCGGACATTACCAATTATTACATTACTTTGCCAGCCGACAATGTGGAAACGGCTTTCTGGCTGGAATCCGACCGGATGCTGAGCCTGTCGTTCGACCCCAATGTACTTGAAGTGCAGCGGAAAGTCGTGATAGAAGAGTTCAAACAGCGGTACCTCAACCAGCCGTACGGAGACATGTGGTTGAAATTGAGACCATTGGCATACAAAGAACATCCCTACCGTTGGGCAACGATCGGCAAGGACATCGGCCACATCGAACGCGCCACGATGGACGATGTCCAGGATTTCTTTTTCCGTTTCTACCGCCCCAACAATGCGGTAATGGTGGTGGCGGGGGCAGTATCATTTGAAAAAGTGCAGCAGCTGGCCGAAAAATGGTTTGGGGGCATTCCGGCAGGACCGGCGTATGTGCGCAATCTTCCCGAGGAGCCGGTACAAACCGAAGCCCGGTTTCTCGAAACTTCCGCCAATGTCCCGCTCAACTCGCTGATCAAGGTCTTTCATATGCCCGGCAGGTACGATGCAGGCTTTTATGCCGGCGATTTGCTGAGTGATATTTTGGGAAGAGGTAAGTCTTCGCGCTTATACCAAAAACTCCTCAAAGAACGCGCATTGTTCAATAGTATCAGCGGCAGCATTATTTCTTCGCTCGACCCGGGTTTGCTGATGGTTAAAGGAAATCTGAATCCCGGTGTCACACTGGAAGAAGCGGACGCGGCAGTGACGGAAATTTTGCAGGAAATCGTCGAAAATGGTGCTACGGAAGAGGAAGTTACCAAGGTGAAGAACCAATCCGAGGCGTCGCTCGCATTCTCAGAAGTAGAACTGCTCAATCGCGCAATGAACCTCGCATTTGCCGCCAACGCAGGCAATGTAGACTGGGCCAATGCCGATGCCGACATTATCAGGGCGTTAACTACCGATGATATTAGCAACGCCGCGAAAAGTATTCTGAGGCCGGAGAACACATCCACCCTGTACTACCGGGCCGAAGCGAAGTAGCAGCCTTATCAGCAAAAAGCGCAGCCGTTTCGATAAGACGGCTGCGCTTTTGTGTTACTATGAAAACGATTATTCCTCCGGGAGAAATGTCAGGTAGCTGAAACTCTGCTCATTAAACAGCTCCACAGCTATTTCCTGCAACTGACCGGCGGTAATCTGCTCGATTTCACCAAAAATCTCCGGCAGCGAATCGACTTTGCCGGTATCCAGAATGCTTTTCGCCATCATGAGCATAAAACTCATATTGCTTTCTTCGGACATCGCCAGCTGGCCCATCAGCTGCACCTTCGTCTGATGAAGTTGGAGCGTCGTGAGAGGCACTTCTCTGATACGCTTTAATTCTTTGTTGATCAGCGAAATACTCTTGGTGAGCTGCTTTTTTTCTGTACCAAAAAAGATTCCCATGAATCCTGTATCGAGGTAGGGCGTATAATTCGCTTCAATGGAATATACAAAACCATATTTCTCCCGTAGTGAAAGGTTAAACCGCGAATTCATTCCAGGCCCGCCAAGCAGGTTTACCAGCATGAAAAACGGCAACCGGCGCTCGTCCAGCAATGCGTATGCGGGCTGGCCCATCGCCACTTGCGCCTGCTGTATGGGGCGCACACGCTCCTGACGCAGGGGCGTGTAAAGCACCGGTGCAACTCTCTCACGGGCCGTCTTGCGATGTGGAACACCGCCCAGGTACTTTTCCGCAATGCGGATCACACGCGAAAACGGCAGCCTGCTTACCGACGACACCACGATACGTTCGGTATCGATATTATGGTTGATAAATTCATACAAATGTTCCCGACCGAACGAATTGACCGTTTCGGCCGTGCCCAGTATGTTGGCGCCTAATGCATGTTCCGGGAAAATCAGCTGGTCGAAATCATCCTGAATGGCATCTTCCGGCGAATCGACGTACATCGACATTTCTTCCAGGATCACATTCCGCTCACGCTCGATCTGCTTGTCGGGAAATACGGAGTGAAAAGTAATATCGGCCAGCAAATCCATCGCCTTCTCGAAATGATCGTCGAGAACCGAGGCATGGAAGCATATTTTTTCTTTGGTAGTATAGGCATTCAATTCGCCGCCCACATTTTCGAGCCGGTTGATGACGTGGTAGGAACTTCTTTTTTCAGTGCCTTTAAAAGCCATGTGCTCCCAGAAATGGGCCAGGCCTTGCTGGTGCGGCAACTCGTCGCGGCTGCCAATGTCGAGCATGATGCCGCAGTGCGCTATTTGCGTGTAAGGAACCTGCTTGTGTGCAATGCGGATCCCGTTGGCCAGCGTGTGTGTCTGATATTCTTCGGCTGTTGAAAGGGAGGATGCTTTGGGGTTAGCCCGTTTGCGGACATTGTTTCTCTTCATTCCTTTGTAACACAAAATAGCCACCAATAATTTTCGGTGGTATCCGCAAAAATACGGACTTTTGCTCGGAAAGCCTTGCAGTTACACATCATGCGCATCGGATTTGACGCCAAAAGAGCGTTTGCCAATAAAACGGGTCTGGGAAATTACAGCCGCTTTGTGCTCGACGCACTGGCTGTGCATGAACCCGCCCACGAATACCTCGCCTACACACCCAAAAACAACCGAAACCTGTTCGACGGATTTCCCACCGGCTCAATACAATACCCAAAAGGTTTTATCGACCGGAAGTTGTCCGCCTACTGGCGTTACGCTCGCATTACGCGCCAGCTGCAAGAGGATGATGTTGACATTTACCATGGCCTCAGCAACGAAATCCCCCAGGGTTTGCGGAAGGCAGGTATCAGGTCGATCGTAACCATTCACGACCTGATTTTCGAGCGGCTTCCGCATTTGTTCAAACCTGTCGACCGCGCCATTTACCGGCACAAATTCAAATCCGCCTGCAAACGTGCGGATTCCGTGGTAGCGGTCAGCGATCAGACGCGCCGCGATCTGATAGAGCTGTATGGCGTAGAGGATTCAAAAATCAAAGTCATTTACCAGGATTCTAACCCGGTATTTCAAAAACAGCTTACCGCGGAAGAAAGAAGCCGCATTTGCACTGAATATGGTATTGAAGGCCCGTTTGTGCTTTGTGTAGGCACCTTGGAGGAGCGCAAAAACCAGCACCGGTTGGTGGAGGGCTTTGCCCAATTGAAAAATCATGATTTTAAACTGGTTTTAGTGGGGAAACCGACGGGGTACTTGCAAAAAATCAGGGAAACTATCGATCGGTTGAAGCTGGGAGACCGGGTATTGCTGCTGCATAATGTCTCGACGCCGCATTTGCCGGCATTGTATCAGGCCGCGGACGTTTTTGCCTACATTTCCATTTACGAAGGCTTCGGTATCCCTATTGTGGAAGCGCTGCACAGCGGCACACCGGTGTTAGCGGCGAAGGGTTCGTGCCTGGAAGAAGCAGGCGGCCCTGGCGGGCTTTACGCAGACCCTTATCAAGCAGAAAACATCAGCGAACAGCTGCAAAAGCTGGTCACTGATGTTCATCTTCGCAATTCGTTATCTGAAGCGGGCCTGCTGCATGTCAAACAGTTTGCTGGCGAGCATATCGCCGGGCAGCTGGTTCAGCTATACGGGAGCCTTTGCTAATTATTTTTCGCGGTATTGTTCGATAATGCGGAACAATGCTTTCTGTTTTTCCAGATCCGGAAAAAAATCAAAAAGCTGCTCGTGCCCATCGTAATCGAGTGTTAGACCGATTTCGAGATTCACCAATGCCTCGCGGTACTGGCCTGCGTGGATTTGGTAAACGGCCATCCGGTAATACAAATCCGCTTCCTCGGACATTTCATCGATCGCCGCCTGCAGCAAGTCACAAGCCCGGGCATAATTGCCCTGCTCGAACAGCACATACGACCATTTCAGCCAGATGTCCGGGTTAGACGGCTCTATTTCCGCCGCTTTTTCAAATGCTTCAAATGCAGAAACGACGTTACCGACTTTGAATTCAGTTTCTGCCAATGCCAGCCAGTAATCCGGGTTAAGTTCCGTAATCTGGATCGCTTTGCGGAGGAAACCCACCGCTTCGTACCAGCGGCCCAGTTCACTGAAACAAATGCCGAGGCCATACCAGCCATCGTCCCACTGGCTGTCCAGTTTGACCGTTTGGCGGTAGTATTTAATGGCTGTTTCAAATTCACCCAGCTTCTCATAGCACGTCCCGAGGCAGCAGCAGGTTTCGGGCTGGTCGCCTTCGAGCTCAATAGCCCGCAGGTATTGCAACTTGGCGTCCTCATACTTTTCCAGGTTCATGTAGGAATTACCGAGCTGGAAAAATGCGGAAGCAAAATCATCCCTGATCAGCGTCGCGTACTCATAGGCGTGCACAGCATCTTCGTGGCGTTCCAGCTTGCTGAATGCAATCCCGAGATTATACCAGGCGTGGTGCGAGAATGGATCCCGGTCGACGAGGTCGTTATAATATCCCAAATGGCTTTCCAGATGGCCTACCAGGTCGAGGCAATGGGCCAGTTCGTAAAGCGCATTCTCATTGTTCAGATTGTTGCGAAGCGACCTTTTATAATACTTGATCGCATCTTCGTATTTGCCCCAGTTCTGGTAAGTCTGCCCGATCTGGAAATAAATTTCGTCCCGGTCCTCTACCCTGCCGAGCAGGTTTTCGAGGATTTCGATCGCCTCCTCGTATTCTCCCATCATATTGGCGACTGCCACCTGCATGAATGAGATTTCAATGTCTCCGGGATGAAATAGCGAGGCGCGCTCCAATATTTCGAGGGCCAATTCGTGCTCGCCGCGGTTGGCGTGCAGCTGGACCATGCTGAGCAGCAGATCGAGCGAATAGGGGTAATCCGACAGACCCATCTCACAAGCTTTAAACGCTTTTTCCCAATCCCCCTTTTCTATGTAATGTACTGTAACCTTTTCGTAAGTATCCAAATCAAAAAAGACCGGCTCGCTGGTTTTCAGCATTCTTTCGAACCTGAGCAGTGTCTCCTTCATATAATCCTTCCTTTCACCGAAATTTTTCTCCATCATACGAACCGCTAGGTTAGAATCGAGGGCAAATGCACCACTGTTAATGAAAGAAAGTTATAAAATAATTCCCCGGATTTCAAATCCTCCCGAGCAAACTTTCACTAATGCGGGACACCGTTTCCTCAATAGACTGAAATTGAAAATCTAATGCTTTCCTCACTTTGCCGTTGTCGTAGGTGATTTTCCTGGCAGCAGATTGGGCTGTTTCTCTGGTAATCAGCGGCTTTGTGCCCAGCAACCACGTCCGTACAGCCTCCACCCGCCAGATAACCCCCGCAAGGCCTTTACCGACCTTAAAAGACGGCCTTTTGCGGCGCATTTGATCCGCTATCATATTGAACAAATTTTGGTAGGAAATGCTCCCCGCATTGAGCAGGAAACGCTCGCCGGCGATGTCCGAGCCGGCCAGGCGGTACACGATTTCAGCCACATCCTGCACGTCGACGACGTTCGCAATCCCCTCCGTGTAAAATGGCTTTTCTCTATATACGTACCTGAAAAGCTGGGTACTGCTCTTTTCCCAATCCCCCTCACCCAGAATGATCGTAGGGTTCACGATCACGGCGTTGAGCCCTTCCGCGATGCCGCGCCACACTTCCAGTTCGGCCATGTGCTTCGTTTTGGCATATTCCGAATTCTCGGGGGAATCTTCCCAGCGCTGCTCTTCGTCCAGAACCACATCGCGGTTTGCCGACAGCTTGCGGGGATCCGGCCGGCCGATCGCCGCAATGCTGCTTACATGTACGAGTTTTTGTGTTTTGTATTTCAAACACACATTCACCACATTGGCAGTGCCCTCCGCATTCACTTTGTACATCATTTTCCGCTCACGTGGGATGAACGACACCACAGCCGCCGTGTGAACCACGTAATCTACTGATTCTATGGCCTTTTCAAGGGAAAGAATATCCAGAATATCTCCTTCTACCCATGTCAGTTTAGGGTGTTCTTCGGCGAGCAGGCGCCGGTCAGCGCCCGGGCGCGTCAACGCGGATACTTCATGATTTTCCGACAGAAACTTCCTGGCCACTGCACTGCCCACTAAGCCCGTCGCACCGGTAATGAGTACTTTCATGTAAGCAAAACAAATAGTTTCGATCAAAGTTCGTAGTAAAAAAGTAGTTTGTCACACCATTGCAAGCCTTTTTACTAATTTTGCGCTCCGGCTACACCGGGGAGCACCACCGGGCTCCGATGATTGAACCAAATCCCTGATTTCAAATGCCGATTTCAAATCCCGAAAGATATACCGTCACAGCAGCGCTGATCTACGCCAACGGCCCGATCCACATTGGCCATTTGGCCGGCTGCTATGTACCGGCAGATATATACGTCCGTTATTTGCGCGCCTCCGGGAAGGAAGTGGCGTTTATCAGCGGTACGGACGAGCACGGCGTTCCCATCACGATCCGTGCTAAAAAAGAAGGCCTCACACCCCAGCAGGTGGTCGATAAATACTACGAGCAGATCGACGCCTCCTTCAAATCGCTGGGCATTTCGTTCGATGTATATTCGCGCACCAGCAAGCCTGTGCATCACGAAACTTCCCGCGAAATTTTCAGGGACCTGTATGATAAAAAGGTATTTGTAGAAGAAACCACCGAGCAATACTACGACGAAACCGCCCAGCAGTTCCTCGCCGACCGGTACATCGTAGGTACCTGCCCGGTATGTGCCAATCCGAATGCCTATGGCGACCAATGCGAGCGTTGCGGTTCTACATTAAGTCCATTGGAACTGAAAGATCCGCGTTCTACACTGTCCGGCGCTAAACCGGTATTGAAAGCGACCAAAAACTGGTATCTGCCGCTGGATAAAATGCAGCCGGATATTGAAGCGTATGTCAACAGCCATTCCGAATGGAAAACGAATGTGTTCGGACAATGCCAGAGCTGGCTCAAAGACGGCCTCAAACCGCGCGCTATGACCCGTGACCTCGACTGGGGGATTAAAGTACCCGTTGAAAACACCGAGGGAAAGGTATTATATGTCTGGTTCGAAGCGCCGATCGGCTACATATCGGCGACCAAAGACTGGCTCATTCAGAAAAACGGCACTGACGAAGGCTGGCAAAAATGGTGGCAGCCCGCGAAAGATGCGTCGCAGGGCGAGACCAAGCTTGTGCATTTTATCGGCAAGGACAATATTGTTTTCCACTGCATTATATTCCCCGCCATGCTTATGGCCGAAGGGAATTACATCCTGGCGGACAATGTCCCTGCCAATGAATTCATGAACCTGGAAGGCGATAAAATTTCGACTTCGCGCAACTGGGCCGTGTGGCTGCACGAATACCTCGAAGAACTACCCGACAAACAGGATGTACTTCGCTACGTGCTCACCGCGAATGCGCCCGAGACCAAGGACAGCGAATTCACCTGGAAAGATTTCCAGACCCGTAATAACAGCGAACTGGTAGGTATTTACGGAAACTTCATCAACCGCGCCGTGGTGCTTACCCAGAAATTCTGCGAGGGCAAAGTTCCGCAACGCGGCGAATTGCAGGATATCGACCGCGCCGCACTCTCCGAACTGGCGGCGTTCCCGGCGAGGATTGCCGAATCGATGGAAAATTACCGCTTCCGTGAAGCGCTGGCGTCGATCATGGACCTTGCACGCACAGGTAACAAATACCTCGCTGACACACAGCCCTGGCACGCGATCAAAACCGAACCGGAGCGTGTGAATACAATCTTAAATATCGCATTGCAGATTTCAGCAACGCTTTCGATCGTTTCGGAGCCGGTATTGCCGTTTACCTCAGCCAAAATCCAGGAGCAGCTCGGGCTGTCGGGCAAGACATGGCAGGATGCAGGCCATGCGGATTTGCTTCCCGTTGGACAACCGGTGCTGGAAGGGAAACTGCTCTTTGAAAAAATTGACGACAGCGTGATCGAAAAGCAGGTACAAAAACTGCACGATGCGAAACGGCTCAATGAGCTGGAAGGCAAAACCGTGCTTCCCGTGAAATCTGAAATTCAGTATGACGATTTCGCAAAGATGGATATCCGCATCGCAACCATCCTCGAAGCCGAGAACGTGCCGAAAAGTAAGAAACTCCTCAAATTGCTCGTCGATATCGGTTCGGAGCAGCGGACTGTGCTAAGCGGCATTTCAGAGCATTTCAAAGCCGAAGAAGTGATTGGCAAAAAGGTACTGTACCTGGCCAATCTGGCCCCGCGAAAGATGATGGGAATGGAAAGCCACGGAATGATCCTGATGGCCGAAGACCGTGATGGAAGCCTGGCATTCGTACAGCCGGGAAAAGACGTCTGGAACGGCGGGACCGTCAATTAAATAATGCAACGGCCCTGCATTGGCGGAGTACCATGCAGGGCCTCTTCGCTACTGAAACTCCTTTTTCACTGAGTCGTAGACCGAGTTGACACGCTCCACAAGCGCCACACACTCCTTGTCAGTCAGATGGTCGATGGTGTTACTAACAGCATTCGACACCACACGACCTTCCTCGTTCACTTTGGCACCCTTCTGCTTGATGACGCTGAGAATGTTCTCCCATTCGCCAATCAGTCCTTCCGAAAAATACCTGGGTTCGAGAATGTTGAAGTACGCAGACTGTGATTTCAGCTTCTGTCTCAATTTGGACTGGTCAACTTTCAGCTCTTCGACAAGCTTTGAAAGTTCAATGAAGGCAAAAATATTAGACTTTTTCATAACGTTGAGATTGACGAGGACTAAGGCAATTGTATTGCAAGATACAGATATGTCCTTCGTTTTCAGTTAATGTGGGGAATCTTTACTCAATCTTAATGCATTCTATTAGAAGCGTACAACCTCAAAAAGGATAAATACCATTCAAATCGGTTACTATGCTATCGAAATTATCAAAACCGGCCTCACAACGACGTAGGGCAATAAAAAAGCCCGGCAACTGGCCAGGCTTAGCACTCAATCACTTATATTACCAACGCTCGATATCGACCTTACGGTGATAGTCTCCCTGCTCGTCCCCGAACGGGAGAAACAGTACCAGTTGACGATGGCTATCGTCGTACCTTGCTGATATATTATCTATATCCACTCCTTCCGGAATGACGAACGTATTAATGAAACGGATTGTCTTCCACTGCTCTTCGTCGGGCAAATTTTCCTGTGAAAAAATGGGCAGTAAGTGGAAAAGCTTTAAGTTATTCGAGTTTCTTTTACCTTTTACAACTTCTAATTGCAGATCCTCAACCTCGATGCCTGGAATTTTCACAACGACTTCAAAACCGTCCGACCCTTTGTCAAGCTTAATAGAGGGCTCACTCATTCCACCGTTCACTGTGTTGATAAAATCTATGTTCATCAACATCTCCCGTGGTATTTTTAGTTTGCTTTCCATAGCTATCGCGTTTTAGGTTCACAAGTTTTACCTATTAACGAAAAACTGCGTGCCAAAGATCGTTTTCCGGCAAAAAACTCTCCCAAACGGGTGTATAGCAGAAGCGCTTGTGTGTTAAAAATCAGCAATTGAAGCAATCTGGTGTGCTTTCACGCAACAGCATGAACTGAACGAGGATAGCAGGAGCCATTTAATGCCAAAATTACAGTATCGATAAACACCACCCGCCAAAATGACACAAAAAGGCGATTAAACTACCGGTCGCTGTGCCCCAGGCTGCGATCGGGCGCTATGATATCCCGCACCCGCTGCTTGATTTCCTTAGGTTCCGGAAAATGCCCTTCGCGCTTTCTGTCCCAGAGCAACTCCTCTCCCATGGTGACCGTATACCGGCCCGCAACTTCGGACGGTCTGAGCTGAACTGCATGTAAATCATCCTGGAAAGTCGTCAGAAGCTCTTGTGCCATCCAGGCCGCGCGCAAAAGCCATCCGCATTTGGGGCAATATTCAATTTCGATGGTCGGTTTCATGTCGTATTTGCTTTGAATGCCAAAAGTCGGCATTGATGATAAAGAATCAAAAAAGCCGCGAAGGACATTCCCTCGCGGCTTTCGACTATAACCTAACCCTTTAATCTTGATGAGAAAGCCTTTGTGAAGTCTTCCCTAACGCTTTACAAATGTACCATGCTCTGAGCAAGCCTTTTAGCGTCAAAATCCCTGATTTTCCGGGCAGGTAAGCTTACAAATGCCGTATCGTACTATTGCCTTACGGTTATACGTAAAATTACGTGATTTTCATACCAGGCAAACCAATTGCATTGATTTACAGTTAGTTACAAATTAGCCGTTAAATCAATTACAAATCGTTGGCTTGACCTTCCACACCACCGTATCTACATTTACAATGCTTAATTGTTATTATTTTAATTAAAACTATGGAAAGCAAGAGATTTACAGGCCGGGAAGGTCGGCTGATTTCAGCGTCTGAAGCCCAGGAGCTTACCACTCCACACCAAAAAAGAGAGCGTTATTTCACCGACAAAGGCGAAAACTACGTAAAGGCTGAGTTCTTTGGAATTCACACGTTCAACGAACTGATCAAACTGCACGGCGAGAATTGTGTTGGATTCAGGGTATATTACGGGCTGAGAGATGAGGAAGAGGATAACGATTCCAAAGCCGAAAGATCTAAAAGGCCAACCCCCAGACTCGTTCTGGTTCCGGTTGACTCCGATGGGAAGGATATCATCAGAACGGCTCAGCTAGGCGGACTGAAAGATATGCCTAGCCAGGGAGAAGCGATGACAGGCGGACCTCTTTGCCCGCGCCAGTGTTAGGAAAGTTCCGTTAATCGACCCATGTATGTTCGATATCTATTCTGCATATATTCTGACTAATCCTATTTCATCTATTGCAGTATTTATTACAATTTTACCCATCACGCTCACTATCACCCGACAAGCATTTTCGGACAAATCACTCCGGCTGCTTTTCTACTACCTGGTTGCGAAGTTGATCATAGACCTTACCATGCTCCACTTTGCGTCCAACAGAACCAATAACCTGATACTTTACAACCTGAGCATCCCGCTTTTTTACGCATTATTGGGCGGGATGTTTTATTTTCAGTTCACAGGAAGGGCTCAGAAAATATTCGTCCTGACTTCGATCATTGGCGTGTCTGTGTTCAGTATCTGGGACATATTCAATTCGAATGAAAATTTGAGCGACCTGAATGAGCACAGGCTGGTCCTTTATGCTAAAACCGTGGAAGGTGTTTTGATGATTTCACTTATTCTGCTCTATTTTTATGAGATAATTAAATCGCTTGAGATACCTAACTTATTGACATTCCCTTTCTTTTGGGTATGTTCAGGATTGCTGCTATATTATTCCAGTCTGATATTCCTGGCACCAGTCCTTCACTATGTATACACGTGGGATAATCAGACGGACCTTGGGATAACCGAAGTCATCCCAAGTATTTTTGAAACCCTGTGCGCCGTGCTGTTCAGCGTGGGCATTTATAATTTTTCACCCGGGAGTTATGCAAAATAGCGAGGAATTAAAATGGGCATTGCTGATAGCCTCCATGGCTATGCTGGCCATGGCATTTTGCATGATTGCATTTGTGACGTACTACCAGAAGAAGCGGTTTGAGGAGGAAAAGAGAATCAACGATATTGAAAAAAATTACAACCGCCTGCTCCTCGACACTGCGCTTAATTCCGAAGAAACAGAACGGCGGCGGATCGCCCAGGACCTGCACGATGATATAGGCACCATGCTGTCGCTGACCAAGTTGAGTCTCAATCAACTGAGCAAACTGGTAGCCAACTCAGGCGACGAGAAGGAAGAGAGCATTATGAAAAAGTCGCAATCGCTCGTGGAAGAGACCATCCTGCACGTGCGGCGCATTACCCGCGACCTGGTACCGACGACCCTCGAACGCTTCGGGTTGATGGAGGCAATCGAAGAGTTCATTCACAAGCTGGAAGAGGACAATAATCTTGTGATCGCTTTCCAGTCGAATACAGAAGAATTTCCGCGTCAGGGCCAGAAACTGGAACTGACGCTTTACCGCATTATGCAGGAGCTTGTCAACAACGCGATCAAACATGCCAGCTGTACAAAAATTGATATTGTGCTGGAAATTGATGAAGAAATGATAGGTTTGCGGGTAACCGACAACGGCGTCGGCTTCGACCCTGAAAAGATCAAAGAAAGCAACCTGGCAGGGCTGGGATTGCTTGGGATTGAAAGCCGGTTGGCTATTGTGAATGGAACGGTCCAATACGAGCAACCTGCAAAGGGCGGTTCCAGCGCCATTGCGAGGATTCCGGTAAACCCGGCATCCGGTAACAAACCTGAACCATTACATCCATTCCGCCGGGAACGTGTGAATATTTAATGCTATGAGCACCCTTAAACTAGGAATTGCCGACGACCACGAACTATTCAGGAAGGGGTTTATCTCCATGCTGAGCGGCATTCCCGATTTCGAATTTGTACTGGAAGCCGGCAACGGCCAGGAACTCCTGGACCGCCTGCCCGCCAACATGCCTGACATCGTTTTCATGGACCTGCAAATGCCCGTTATGGACGGCATTCAGGCCACGGAAGCTGCTTTCGAACGTTTTCCCAACATCAAGATCATCGTCGTTTCGATGTATAATGAGGATCGGTTCGTCATACACATGCTCGAAAAGGGCGTACAAGGCTATCTGCTGAAAGATACCAGCCCGGATGAAGTCGAAAAAGCCATCAGAAGGGTGCACGAGGAAGGATTTTACTACAACGACTTCGTTTCCAAGGCAATGCACCGTAAAATGGTGAACCGCCAGGTCAACAAGCACCCGTTCTTCCCGAATGCATGTAACGTAGCGCTCTCGTCGCGCGAGAAAGAAGTACTGCAACTTATCTGTGACGGACTGTCCACAACTGAAATTGGCGACAAACTTTTCATCAGTGTGCGCACTGTGGAAGGCCACCGGCTGCGGGTATTGGAAAAAACCGGGACCAAAAGCACCGCTGCCGCGGTTGCATTCGCTTACAAAAATCAGCTACTGAGTTAAGCTTCATGCTTTCGTAATGGAAACTTCCGGGGTTTATATTATATTTCCCGGAGCCATCCCATGGTGGCCATTTCCCGTATAGCTATGAAAGTCCTGATCGTCTGCACCAACCATGATACCTATCCGGCTAAAACCTTTAAAACAGGGCTCTGGCTGAACGAATTGACGCACTTTTATGATCTGATGGCCAAAAGGCGCATCTTCATGGATTTTGTCAGCCCGCTCGGGGGTAATGTTCCGGTGGATGAAAGGAGCCTGGACCTGAAAGACGAGTGCAATGCACGCTATTGGGAGGACGCTGCATTCCGCCAAAAACTGCAAAGCTCCCTCAAACCGTCCGATGTCGATCCGGGCGAGTACCGGCTGATTTACTTTGCCGGCGGCCATGGTGCGATGTGGGATTTTACCGACAATGCAGAACTGCAAAATATCGCAAGGGCAATCTACGAGCGGAATGGCATGGTAACCGCGGTCGCCCACGGCGTGAGCGCACTGCTCAATATCAAGCTTTCCGACGGCTCCCTGCTCATCCGGGACAAATACGTAACAGGCTACTCCAACGTCGAGGAAGCACTCGTCAGTTTTGTGAGCGAAGTACCATTTTATCTTGAGGAAAAATTGAAGGAACAAGGCGCCCATTATACCAAAGCGATGATCCCTTTTGTGGAGTTCATCGAAATGGACGAACGGCTCATTACCGGGCAAAATTCCCATTCGGCCCGGAAAGTAGCCTCGAAAGCCCTGGAAGAGCTTTTTGAAAAATAGCGATTACTTGATCACACCGAAAAGCGAGCGGAACGTAGGCAGTACCAGGTCTTTCTCCGACACGATCGGATCGGTTACCCCCCAGTCGATATTTAGATCAGGATCATTCCAAAGAATACCCGATTCCGATTCCTTGTTGTAGAGATTGGTGCATTTGTAGCTGAACACCGAGTCTTCCAAAGCCACGAATCCGTGTGCAAATCCTTCCGGAATATAGGCGATGTTGTTCTGCTCACCGCTTAGCTCGAATACTTCATGCTTGCCGAAAGTCGGCGAATCCGGACGGATATCAACCGCCACATCCAGCACTCGTCCCGAGATTACCCGCACCAGCTTGCCCTGTGCGAAAGGCGCATTCTGAAAATGCAGGCCCCTTACGACACCTTTTTTCGAAAACGACTGGTTGTCCTGCACAAAGTTTACAGGCAAGCCAAGTTTAGCAAATGTCTCCTCATTATACGATTCAAAGAATACGCCGCGGTCGTCACCAAAGACCCTTGGAAATATTTCAACTAGACCGGCAATGGAAGTTTCTCGAATCTGCATATAGTCGTTACGTGTTGGTTGAGCAAAGTTTAATGTTGGGGCAAATTTATGAATCTATTGCAAGAGGTTGTAATTTCGCCGCAATATTTACAAAATCATGACTTATCAAGAGCTCTTCCAGCAAATTTCGACTAAAAAGTCCTATTTGTGTGTGGGTTTGGACACCGATATCCAGAAAATCCCGGCGCATTTGTTGAAAACCGATGATCCCATTTTTGAATTCAATAAACAGATAATCGACGCCACCGCCGATTACTGCGTTTCCTACAAACCCAATATCGCATTCTACGAAGCATTAGGGCCAAAAGGTTGGGAGAGCCTTCAAAAGACTGTCGAGTACATTCCTGAAAGCCATTTCACGATTGCCGACGCCAAACGCGGCGATATCGGAAATACGTCAGGCCTCTATGCCCGTGCGTTTTTCGACAAATCGTCGTCCGGCATGGATTTCAACTCCATTACAGTGGCGCCATATATGGGCAGCGATTCCGTAACGCCGTTCCTCGCATTTGAAGGAAAATGGGTGATCCTGCTCGCATTGACGTCCAATCCAGGCAGCGCGGATTTCCAGCGGTTGGATGCGGAAGGTTCTGCATTGTTTGAAACTGTCCTGCGCACGTCTCAGACCTGGGCGGGCGCCGAACGCATGATGTACGTCGTAGGCGCAACGCACCCAGCCGATTTTGAGAAGATCCGGGCCATTGTTCCCGATCACTTCCTGCTTGTACCGGGCGTAGGCGCACAAGGCGGCAACCTGGAAGAGGTTTCCAAATATGGCATGAATAAGAGCTGCGGGTTGTTGGTCAACGCTTCACGCAGCATTATCTACGCCGGCAACAGCACCGACTTCGCCGAAAAAGCGAAGCAGGAAGCCCGAGCCCTCCAACAGGAAATGGCCGTTTATCTCGACAAATACTGTAATTAATCATTCCGGCACCCGGTGTGCCGCCCATATCTCGAAATGCAACTCTCTGACCATTATCCCTATTCGATCCAGGGAATCGACCCGATCCAGCTGATCAACCAGTACGGCAGCCCGCTTTATGTATACGACGGCGCGACTATCCGCCGGAAGGCCGCGGAACTGCAGCACGCATTTGCTGGTGTGAATATGAAGATCAAATACGCCTGTAAAGCGAATACCAACCTGGCTATCCTGCGTCTGATGCGCGAAATCGGCGTAGAACTGGATGTGGTATCTCCGGGCGAGCTGGAAATGGGCAAGCTGGCTGGCTACGAAGGAGGGCAGATCACTTTTACGCCCAGCGGCGTGGATTTCGAAGAGGTCCGCGAAGCGGTAGAAGCCGGATCGATCGTGAACGTGGACAGCATTCCGCTGCTTGAATGGTTCGGCCAGACTTACGGTAATACCAAACCCTGTATGATCCGCATCAAGCCGAATGTGGCTGCCGGCGGCCATACGAAAATCATGACGGCACACGCCGATTCCAAGTTCGGGATTTCGGTATTGCTGCTCGACGACATTCTCGCCGTCATTAAAAAATACGATATCAAGGTCATCGGCCTGCACCAGCACACGGGATCGGACATCAAAGATGCAGAGCCGTTCCTGAAAGTGGCCGATATCCTGCTCGAAACCGCGAAGCATTTCCCCGACCTGCAAGTGATTGACCTCGGCGGCGGCTTCAAAGTGTCTTACCTGCCCGGCGATGCCATTACGGACATGGATTTGCTGGGTAAGAAAATCTCAAAACGCTTCCAGACATTCTGCCAGGAATACGGCCGCGAGTTGCAGCTCTGGTTCGAACCGGGCAAGTTCCTCGTGAGCGAATCGGGTTTCCTTTTCGTATCCACGAATGTGGTGAAGGAAGATCCGGCGCGCAATTTCGTACACGTCGATTCAGGCCTCAATCATCTGATCCGTCCGATGATGTATGGCTCCTACCACCACATTCTCAATATTTCAAACCCCAAAGGCGAGTTGAAACATTACAATGTAGTGGGCTATATCTGTGAAACCGATACTTTCGCCAGCGACCGCGAGCTCCCGGAAGTGCGCCGGGGCGATGTGCTTGCATTCCTGAATGCAGGCGCATACGGGCTGACGATGAGCTCGAATTACAACGCCCGCTTCCGTCCTGCCGAAATACTGATTGATAATGGAGAAGCCAAACTGGTCAGGCGCAGGGAAACGATGGAAGATTTGCTGAGCACGCAGACCGGCCTTTAAACTATACAAATGGAAATACGAGAAGCTGCACGACATTACATGTGCAGCTTCTTGCATTTGATAGGCAGGATAATTGGACAGAAGTGCTGGTACCAACGGCCATTTTGTCTGAAAAACCTCGGCTGAGCGGCCATTTCAAGACAAAATTTCCGATTCAGAAGACCGGCACAGCGTTTTTCGTATGAGGTTATACCATTAACAAAGCGATCTACGCCATGAACTTTAACCAATATACTATTAAGGCGCAGGAGGTCATTCAGCACGCCGCTCAGATGGTCCAGGGGAACCAGCAACAGGCCATTGAAACGGGTCATGTGCTGAAATCCATTCTGGAAGAAGACCCTAACACGTCACTATTTTTACTGAACAAGCTCAATATCAGCGCGGACGTGCTCAATAACCGTTTGCAGAAGATATTGGACGGCTACCCGCGTGTAAGCGGGGGCCAGCCCTACCTGGGCAACGATATGGCCGCAGCCAGCGGCAAGGCACAGAATTATCTGAAAGAATTCGGCGACGAATTTATCAGTATCGAACTGCTGATGCTCGGTATTCTCAGCGGAAAAGATCCCACAGCCACCCTCATGAAGGAGCTGGGATTCAAGGAAAAAGAACTCATCAATGCTATTAAAGAACTTAGAGGAAAAAATAACCCTGTGAAAGATCAAAACGCAGAAGCCAAATACCGCTCCCTGGAACGGTACAGCAAAAATTTGAATGAATTGGCCAAAGCCGGTAAAATCGACCCGGTGATCGGCCGCGACGAAGAAATCAGGCGGGTATTGCAGATTTTGAGCCGCCGTACGAAAAACAACCCGATCCTGCTCGGGGAACCTGGCGTGGGTAAAACCGCGATCGTGGAGGGGCTAGCGCAACGTATCGTACAAGGCGACGTCCCCGAAAACCTGAAATCGAAAACGATCGTGTCGCTGGACATGGGTTTGCTGATCGCGGGAGCCAAGTATAAGGGAGAATTTGAAGAAAGGCTGAAAGCGGTGATCAAGGAAGTGACCGATTCGGAAGGAGAAATCGTGCTTTTCATTGACGAGATCCATACGTTGATCGGTGCCGGCGGCGGTGGCGAAAGCGCTATGGACGCGGCCAACTTGCTGAAACCGGCGTTGGCGCGCGGCGAGCTGCACGCGATCGGTGCTACTACTTTAAAAGAATACCAAAAGTATGTAGAGAAAGATAAAGCGCTGGAACGCCGTTTCCAGGCAGTCATGGTGGATGAGCCGAACATTCCCGACGCTATCAGCATTCTCCGGGGTATCAAGGAAAAATACGAGCTGCACCATGGTGTCCGTATTCAGGACGACGCGGTGATTGCAGCGGTGGAGCTTTCCAATCGCTACATCAGCGACCGCTTCCTGCCGGACAAGGCCATCGACTTGATGGACGAGGCCGCTTCCAAACTTCGCCTGGAAATGGACAGCGTGCCGGAAGAACTGGACGAACTGAACCGCCGCATTATGCAGCTCGAAATCGAGCGTGAGGCGATCCGTCGTGAAAATAACAAGGATAAGGAAACCGTCCTCAACAAGGAAATTGCCGACCTGAGCGAGCAGCGAAATGCCCTGAAAGCCCAATGGGAAAATGAAAAAGGCAAGGTCAATGAGGTGCGTTCGTTGAAAGAACAAAGCGAACAGCTCCGTCTGGAAGCCGAGCAGGCCGAACGCTCCGGGGACTTCGGCAAGGTGGCCGAGATCCGTTACGGACGCATTCCGGAGGTGAATGCAAAGCTCGAAGAACTGCAAAAATCCGAAAATGCGGAGAGCTTGATGCAGGAAGAAATTACACCGGAAGACATTGCGGAAGTGGTAGCGAAATGGACCGGTATCCCCGTCAGCAAAATGCTGCAAAGCGACCGCGAGAAGCTCCTGCAACTGGAAGAACACCTGCACCAGCGCGTAGCCGGCCAGAATGAGGCAATCGAGGTGGTATCCGATGCCGTACGTCGCAGCCGGGCAGGTTTGCAGGACGCCAAACGACCGATCGGCAGCTTCCTCTTCCTGGGACCCACTGGTGTAGGTAAAACGGAGCTCGCCAAGACGCTGGCCGAATACCTCTTCAACGATGAGAATGCCATGGTGCGGATCGATATGAGCGAGTACCAGGAGCGCCATGCGGTAAGCCGTCTGGTGGGAGCGCCTCCGGGATACGTAGGTTACGACGAAGGCGGCCAGCTTACCGAGGCCGTACGCCGCAAGCCGTACAGCGTGATCCTGCTGGATGAGATTGAAAAAGCGCACCCGGATGTGTGGAACATCCTGCTGCAAGTGCTCGACGAAGGCCGCCTGACGGATAACAAGGGCCGTGTGGCGAACTTCAAGAATACGATCATCATTATGACGTCGAACATCGGCAGCCACATTATTCAGGAGAAATTCGCCGAAGACGAAGGATGGAACCATACGCTGGTCATGGAGGAAGCCAAACAAGCTGTGCTCGATCTGCTGAAAGCGTCGGTAAGACCTGAGTTCCTGAACCGTATCGATGAGATCGTGCTGTTCGAACCATTGACATTGAAAAACATCCGCAAAATTGTGGATATCCAGTTCAAAGGCATTCAGAATATGCTGAAAGAGCAGGGTATCACGCTCGACGCGACGGACGAGGCGCTTACTAAACTCGGTGAGGACGGTTTCGATCCGGCATTCGGAGCGCGGCCGCTGAAACGGGTACTTCAAAGAAGAATCCTGAATGAATTGTCGAAAGGCATTCTGAGCGGACAGGTCGCTAAGGATGCGGTGATCATGATGGAGCTCGATTCGAAAGGAGAGCTTGTCTTCGAAAACGTCGGCGGCGTAGAAATCTAAATCATGAAATAATGCTAATACAAGGAGCGGCAGCAATGCCGCTCTTTTTGTTTTCCCCAAATCGCGAAGCCTGGCATACTCCTGTTCCCACGTTGTGGAAGCGCCGGATTCTCATAGGCCGCGTGCGCAACCCAAAGGCATATCCTCCCATTGGCATAATTTTTGTACAATTATTTACCCCAATAATCTAACCTTTTAATCTACACCTAAATCCATGGAACAATCAATGAATTCAATCAAGGTCGCAATACTGGTTGCCGATGGATTTGAGCAGGTAGAAATGACCTGCCCCAGAAAAGTCCTAAATCAGAATGGCGCCACAACGCACCTGATTTCGCCGAACAAGGACTTTGTGAAAGGATGGAGCCATCTTGACTGGGGCGAAAATCACCGGGTAGACGTGCCGCTGGACATGGCACGCGCCGAATACTATGACGCGCTGCTGCTTCCGGGCGGGGTAATGGGACTTGACGCATTGCGGATTAACCAAAAGGCGATCGACTTTGTCCGGTCGTTCTTTTTTGCAGGAAAGCCGGTGGCAGCCATTTGCCATGGCCCCCAAATCCTGATCGACGCAGATGTGGTGCTTGGCCGCACACTTACCTCTTACGCAGCTATTCGCCATGACCTGGAAAATGCCGGGGCGATCTGGGTGGATCAGGAAGTGGTTACCAATAACGGCCTCGTCACAAGCCGCACGACAGACGATCTTTCCGCGTTCGTGGCTAGTATGATCCGGGAATTCAACATGGAACTGCACCATTGACCACACCCGCCACAGATTCAAACGCTTAGCAAGGGCATCCCGCAACGGATGCTCTTTTTGTTTCCATTTGAGGTCAAAAATGTGGTATTTGCTCTTTCATTACCTGGTTTTCGCATGACACTCATTTCGCTTCAAAACGTATCCGTCCGCAAATACGAATCAACGGTCCTCTCTGAAATCAACTGGAATATCGGGCAAGGAAAAAACTGGGCGATCGTCGGCCCGAATGGTTCCGGGAAATCGGTGCTGTTGGAAGTGATTGCAGGGAAGTGGCCTGTTCTCTCCGGAAAAATCACTTATGACTGGACTACTTCTATCCGTGAGAATATAGAGCTTGCATCCAATGATTACTCTTTCAACCGCATTGTCAGTGCCGGTGCGGAATACTACCAGCAGCGCTTTCATGCGTACGAATCGGAGCGAGCGCCCAGTGTACGTGCGATTTTGACCGACCAGCTGAAACCGGTGGGAACCGTCGACGACAAATCTGTCAAGCTCGCTCCTTCCAGGGTAAGTGACGAAGAGCTGGCGCGTGTGAGCGGGCTGCTATCCATTACCCACCTGCTCGACCACCCGTTTGTAACACTTTCCAATGGTGAAACCCGGCGAATGCTTTTGGCTAAATCGCTGTTGAAAAAGCCTAAGGTACTGATGCTCGACAATGCATTCAGCGGCCTCGACGTGCATTCCAGGGAGGTACTCCGCCATGCACTGACCGAACTGACCAGGCACGGCGTCACGATCATCATGGCCACCACCGCCACTGAAATACCGCCTTGCATTACCGATGTACTGGAATTGGAAGCCGGCAAAATCAGCGCACAAATCCCGGTTGACAAGTTCCGGTCGGCCGCCGGACATCCGGCACATTTCCCCCAGCCCGATCCGCAAAAACTGGCGCATTTTGGCTATCCCGACTTCACCGGCTTTCAATATGCATTGGATCTAAGAAATATTCGGGTCAAATACGGCGACGACCAGATCCTGGACGGCGTTAATTGGAAAATAGCGAAAGGGGAGAAATGGGCATTATCCGGCCCTAACGGCTCCGGAAAATCCACGTTGCTAAGCATTATCACCGCCGATAACCCGCAGCGATTTGCCAATGATTATGATTTGTTCGATCAGAAACGGGGCGGCGCAGGCGCTTCCATCTGGGATATCAAGCAAAAAATCGGGCATGTTTCGCCGGAGCTGCATTTATACTTTCCCAGAAATACGACGGTTTTCAAAACCATTGCATCGGGCTTCTTCGACGCAACCGGCGTGTTTTTCAAAAAACTCACTGAAACGCAGATCGAGCGGGTGCATGAGGTTGCCGAACTGCTTCATGTTCATGAACTGATCGAAAAGGACTTTTCTCAATTATCAAAAGGTCAGCAAAGAATGGTGCTGCTCGCGCGGGCATTGGTTAAAAATCCGCCGCTGCTGATCCTCGACGAACCTTGCCAGGGCCTCGATACCGACTCGATCGACTATTTCAAATCCGTAGTGAATGCAATTTGCGATACCGACCAGCGGACGCTTATCTACGTTTCGCATTTCCCGCATGAAATCCCGAGTTGTGTAACACATTATTTGAAACTGGAAAAAGGAAAAGTAGTCGAATCGATCTAGCGGTTCCAACTTTTAGTCGAAACCGGCAATCCTCCTTTTCTTATCAATCAAATCACAGCCATGACCAGAAAAGTATTCGTTTACATCGCCGCCAGTCTCGACGGCTACATTGCCAAGCACGACGACGACCTGACTTTCCTCTCCCTCGTGGAGCAGCCGGGCGAAGATTACGGCTATGCCGGGTTCATCGACACCATCGATACCGTGATCATCGGTCGTAAAACGTATGATAAAGTGCAGGCGATGGGCATTGAATATCTTCGTGCCGACAAGGAATACCACATTGTGACGCGCACACCGCGTGCGCAGGAAGGCAATATCCGCTTTCACACCGGGGATCTGAAAGCGTTGATCGAAGATCTGAAACAAAAAGAAGGGAAAGACATTTTCGTGGATGGCGGCGCCGAAGTGGTAAACCAGCTCATGCAAATGGACCTCATCGATGAATACATCGTTTCATTGATCCCCATTCTGCTCGGCGACGGCATCCGTTTGTTTCAGGACGGCCGACCGGAGCAAAACCTGACTTTCGTAAGCAGTAAGTCTTTTGAAAAAGGTTTGGTACAACTCCATTACAGGCGCAGGTAGCGCATTGCATTAGCGGACGGGCGTGGTTTTTACCGGCTCGTCCCATTTGTTTCTGGCAAAGCCGTTTTTGAGGTTCATGACAATGGAGATGGAGCTGCTTCCGAAGCCCGGCACGTATTGCGCCCGGCCATAACCTACTTCAAAACGCCTGATCCGCAGCCAAGCACCGAATGAGAACCCGGCGAGCGCACCCCGGTTTACCAGGCGCAGCTCCTGGCGTTTCAAATGGTCATAGCCGAGTAAAATCCGGAAGTTGGAGTGCGCCAGTATTTCGGCACCCAGCGAAAGATGCCTGCCCAGTTTTTCGGCCACCCCTACCTTTCTAGCCAGCTTGTTCCCATTGATATCGTAGGTATAGAACAGGTTTGGATCATTGTAAACCATATCAAAGCGGTTTAAATGATGGGCCGTGAGGGACACCCACACCGGCATATACCGGGGCTTGAACGTCACGCCCAACCGCAAATCAAGCGGCAGCACGGGGGTCGTTGCGCCTTGATAATTCTGTTTCAAAAAGCCGAAGTTCCGGGCTGCGAAACCAATGGTGAGGTCCTCACGCGGGTGCCTGAACGTGGCTCCCCAGTCGAATGCCATTCCCCAGGTCTGGTAACTTTCCACCGAAGCACCGACGAACTTGGCTGTGCCGCCTAATGTGAATGCCCCCAATGTATGCCCGTAGCCGGCAGATAAGCCATAGTCCGCCGCACGAAACTCCCCAACGACATTACCGACGTCGTCTGTTTCCTGCATTGTCCCGTAATTCAGGTATTGCAGCCCTATTGCCCAAATGCCGCCGGTCTTACGGACACGGTTGGCATACCCCATATTTACGAATTTGGTATCCGCGAGGTAAGGCATCAGGTTCAGCGATACATTGTTGATCTTCGCCGAGTCCAGTAATGCGGGGTTTTGAAGGAACAATGCCGGGTCGTTGCCTTGCGCGGTGATGTGATTGGATCCCAGCGCGGTGCTGCGGGCCTGGGCGGGCAATTGCAGGAAATCGAGGCGGGCGCGGCCACCCGTCACCTGGGCGAAACACGCATTCCACGGCGTGCAGAGCCATAAGATCAGGAAAAGTATACCGCAGCCTGCGCACCTCATAAACGTCCAATAATTTCCCGAATCATTAAAATGCAGCTATATTTATAACCGTTCACCAACAAATGTAACCATATCCCCGCATTACATGGAATCCCGATCAGCCGCTGTTTCAAAAAAAGAACTTCTAGACGAGAAAAACGCTGAGGCTGAGCTGGGCGGCGGGGAACAGAGGATCCAGGCGCAGCACGCGAAGGGCAAGCTCACCGCCCGTGAACGCATTTCCATCCTGCTCGACAAAGGCACTTTCGAAGAAATAGGCCGGTTTGTAATGCACCGCAGCAAAGATTTCGGGCTCGACAAGGAGCATTACCTGGGCGATGGCGTGGTGACCGGGTACGGCAAAGTCAACGGTCGCCTGGTGTATGTGTTTGCCCAGGATTTTACGGTTTTCGGAGGATCGCTTTCCGAAACACATGCCGAAAAGATCTGCAAGCTGATGGACCTTGCCATGAAAAATGGCGCCCCGCTCATCGGGTTGAACGACTCCGGCGGCGCCCGCATTCAGGAAGGGGTGCTCTCACTGGCCGGCTATGCGGATATTTTTTACAAAAACACCCTGGCATCCGGTGTCATACCGCAAATCTCGGCTGTAATGGGCCCCTGTGCAGGCGGGGCCGTCTATTCCCCGGCGATTACGGATTTTATATTAATGGTGGAAAACACGAGCTACATGTTCGTGACAGGCCCCAATGTGGTGAAGACAGTAACCCACGAGGAAGTAACGTCCGAAGAACTGGGCGGCGCGATGACGCACGCGACCAAATCGGGCGTGACGCATTTTGTTTCCGCCAATGAGGTCGAATGCCTGCAATCGATTAAAAAATTGCTGAGCTACATGCCGCAAAACTGCGAGGACAACGCGCCAAGGTTTCCCTACACGCCCGGTGACGAGCTGCGCCCAGCATTGAATATCCTCATTCCCGAGAATGCGAACCAGCCCTACGACATGCGGGAAGTCATCGCCGAGCTTTCCGATCCTGACAGTTTTTTTGAAGTACACGAAAATTTCGCCGAAAATATCGTCGTAGGCTTCTCCCGCATTGCCGGCCGCAACATCGGCATTGTAGCCAACCAGCCCGCAGTGCTCGCCGGTGTGCTCGACATCCACGCGAGCCAGAAAGCGGCCCGTTTTGTGCGGTTTTGCGATTGCTTCAACATCCCGTTGCTGGTACTCGAAGATGTCCCCGGCTTCCTGCCCGGCACCGACCAGGAATGGAATGCGATCATCAGCAATGGTGCCAAGCTGCTCTATGCATTCTGCGAGGCTACCGTGCCGCGCATTACGGTGATCACGCGCAAGGCATACGGGGGCGCATACGACGTGATGAATTCCAAGCACATCGGCGCGGATATGAACTTCGCCTGGCCATCCGCGGAAATTGCGGTCATGGGCGCGAGCGGCGCGGCGGAAATCATTTTCAAACGGGAGATCGCGCAGGCGGAAAATCCCGCGGAGAAATTGCAGGAGAAAATCGATGAATACACGACCAAATTTGCCAATCCCTACCGAGCTGCGCACCGCGGCTACATCGACGAGGTGATCTACCCCGACCAGACCCGCGCGAAGCTCATCCGGGCATTCGAAATGCTCGAAAACAAGGTGGATGTACTGCCCAGAAAGAAGCACGGTAACATTCCGTTGTAACGAGCACGCAGCGCGTATTGCCTGTTTTTTCCTAATTTCTTGTCTATTTCGCGGCCTTGCCCCATTAATATCGGGTAATGCCCGGGAATGCTTTGGCGCATTCCTGATATTGTCCTAATTTCACAAGACTAATCAATTACAATTACTTCCTAAAAGAACCTTAACGAATGAAAGAAGAGAAAGGAACTTCCAACTCCCGGAGGAGCTTTATCAAAGGCTCGCTGGCGACGCTGGCTACGTTTTCGATCGTTCCCCGTCATGTGCTGGGGAAAGGTTACCTCGCCCCGAGCGACACGCTCACCAAAGCCATCGTCGGCACCGGCTCCATGGGCCGCGGCCATATCCCCTATGCAGGTACCAAAGTGGTTGCATTGTGTGATGTGGACAAACGACACCTCGATATTGCGGTCAATATGGTGGATAAGGGGGTTAAAACCTTCTCCGACTACCGGGAACTGATCCAGCTTCCCGAGGTCGACATCGTGCACGTGGCTACGCCCCCGCATTGGCATGGCATTATCGCCGCAGACGCTGCCCGGGCAGGCAAAGACGTGTGGTGCGAGAAACCGATGACGCGTACGATCGGTGAAGGCAAGCGCCTGGTAGAGGCCGTCCAGCAGCATGGGCGTGTGTTCCGACTCAATACCTGGTTCCGCTTCGAAAGCAATTTCTACGGAATGAATACCACCGTAAAACCCATTAAAAAACTCGTTCAGAGCGGATTACTCGGCTGGCCGTTGAAAGTGACGGTGAGCAAGCATACCGGTTTCGACTGGAAGTTTTATTGGGTAGGTAAAACAAATAATGCGCCTCAACCGGTACCGGCCGAGCTCGACTATGACATGTGGCTCGGACCAGCGCCCTACAAACCATACAGCGAGCACCGCGTACACCAGACCTTCCGCGGTTACTGGGATTACGACGGCGGCGGCCTGGGCGACATGGGCCAGCATTACATCGACCCTATTCAATACTTCCTCGGTAAGGACGATACCAGCCCGGTAAGCGTAGAAGTGGACGCTCCCCAGCAGCACACCGAGGCCGTAGGTACCTGGCGCCGCATTACCTATACCTATGCCGATGGCTGCCAGATCGTGCTCGACGGTGAGGCCAAAGACGAAAAGGTTGCTTACATCGAAGGCCCGAAAGGCAAATTGTACCAGAATTTCAAATCGGATATCCCGGACCTGGAAAAGAAACTCGCCGCATTCCCCGATCCGGAACCTCAGGTTACCGACTTCGTGGACGCCGTTAAAAACCGCAAAAAGTTCGCGTTGAACGAAGAGAACGGTCACCGTTCCTGCACCATCGTGAACATGGGCCTTATCGCATTGCGCCTGGGCCGCTCATTGAAGTTCGATCCGGACAAACAGGAATTTATCGACGACGAAGGCGCCAACCGGCTGATCGACCAGCCCATGCGTGCTCCCTGGACCATTTAAGAACCTAAAAGCTACCACTGACAGGCCGCACGGCTTGCAGAACCGGCATATCCGATGAAAAAAAGACTTTACCATATCATGGCCCTCTGCCTGGCTTCCTCGCAGCTGATGGCCCAATCCGACAGCCCGCTTGACGCCAAAGTCAAAGCAGTATTGTCGAAATTCCCTTCGCAGAATGAGGCGGCATTGAAGAAAAACATGGAAGAACTCGCCCAGCTCGGCAAACCCGGCCTGGTGCAGATCGCGTCCATGCTGACGCCCCCGGGTAAGGGCGATAATACCAAAATCCAGTTCGCGCTGGGTGGTTTTACCTATTATGCTTCGCACGCGGGCAAGGAGGCATTGCGGAAAGAAGCTGCCGAAGCCTACGGAGAGGCGCTATCCAAAGTAAATGACCCCGACAGCAAAAATTTCCTCATTTACCAGCTTCAAACCGTTGGTAAGGACGAATCGGTGGAGGTTTTGAAGGGGTATCTCAAAGATGAAAGACTCTCACAGCCTGCCGCCAGGACATTGTCCCGCATCGGCTCCCCTGCCGCCGGTGCCGCATTGCTGCAAGCCCTCGGTAATGCCGGCGGAACCGCACAGCTCGCGATCACCGAAGCACTCGGCGGAGCGCATTACAAGGAAGCAGCACCCGCGATTGAAAAAACAGCCGCCAACTCCGAACAAAACCTCCGCAAGGTAAGCTTATATGCCCTTTCAGAAATTGGCGTTCCTTCTTCGGAAGCCATTCTGGCAGCCGCCGCACAAAAAGCCGCTTATCGCTATGACGTGGCCGACGCAACCGGTGTTTACCTCAAATATCTCGCAAACCTAGCCGCGAATGGCCATGGGGCAACAGCCGAAAAAGCATCGCTTGCATTGATCAAGGCTACGCCGGATGTGAAACAATCCGCCACGCGTTCCTCGGCGTTGAAGATTTATTCGGATCTCAAAAAGCGCGAATCGGTGCCGGTGCTCGTGAGCGCACTGCAAAGCACCGATGCCCAATACCGTGCAGCCGCATTGAAACTCGGCCAGAAATACCTGATGGCCAATGGCACCACACCATGGTTGAATGCATTCAAAAAAGCCAATCCGACGGTACAAGCGGAAATCATCACCATGCTCGGCCGTGCGGAATCGAAAGACGCCTTGCCTGTGGTACTGAAAGCGCTGGCGTCCAAGGACAGCAAGGTAAAAACGGCGGCTATCTGGTCGGCGGGTAAAATCGGGCAGGAAAGCAGCGTTGCGAAACTGATCCCGGTGCTGAAAACAGCGAACGAGGATGAAATCGCTGCCGTGAAGAGCAGCTTGCTCACCATCAAAGGAGCATCGTTGGTGGATCAGGTGGCAACGGCGATCCCTGCTGTTCCTGCCCCTGCCCAATCGGCGCTGATCGACGTACTGGCAGCACGGGCTGCCAGCTCAAAACTCCCGGTTGTTACCGCACAACTGAAGAGCACGAATCCGGAAGTACGGAAATCTGCTTTCAATGCATTGAAAGCACTGGCTACCGGAAATGATTTGCCGCAGTTATACACTTTACTCAATACGGTTTCGGCTGCCGACGAAGTTTCGGCTACACAAAGCGCTATCAATGCGGCAGTGAAAGAAAGCGGCGACGTGAACAGCCAGACCGACGCTGTTCTGAAACAAATGCAGGCGGCTCCCGCCGACAAACAGGGCAACTACCTGGCGGTACTGGCTGGTATTGGTGGTAAAAAAGCACTGAAATCCGTCGTTGAGGCATACGGAAGCGGCGATGCGGCCAAAAAGAAATCGGCTATCGCTGCCCTTTCGGCATGGTCGGATGCAAGTGCTGCGAAAGAGCTGCTCACCATTGCAGGTACCACCGGCGATGCCGACGATTTCAATGCCGCCCTGACCGGCTATGTAGCTGCGACGGCCAAATCGGGCAAAACGCCCGCCAACAAAGTGATTCTGCTGCGCGAGGCCCTGGCGATCGCCAAAACGGATGCACAGAAAGAGTTGATTATTAAAGAGCTGGGCAGAAACCGGACTTTCAATGCCCTGTTACTGGCCGGCAAATACCTCGACAATGCAGGTACGCAACAGGCAGCAGCACAAGCTGTAATGAGCATTGCACTGGCGAACAAAAACCTGTACAGCGCCGAAATCCGCGAGCTTTTGACCAAAGCGGGGCCTCTTCTGAAAGGGCAGGACGCAGATTATCAAAGAGAATCGATCCGCAAGCACCTGGCGGAATTGCCTGCCGGTGAAGGTTTCGTGGCGTTATTTAATGGCAAGGACCTTTCAGGCTGGAAAGGATTGGTTCAAAACCCGATCGCCCGCCGTAAAATGAGTGCCGATTCACTGACATTCAAGCAAAAGAAAGCAGATGAAGCCGCATTCAAGGACTGGTTTGCGAAAGACGGAGAACTCGTTTTCTCCGGCCACGGCGACAACCTTTGCACAGTGAAGCAATATGGCGATTTCGAAATGTATGTCGACTGGAAAATCCAGAAGGACGGCGATGCCGGCATTTACCTTCGCGGTACGCCGCAGGTTCAGATCTGGGACACTTCACGTGTCAGCGTAGGTGCGCAGGTAGGCTCGGGAGGGCTTTATAACAACCAGAAAAACCCGAGCAAGCCGTCGAAAGTAGCAGATAATGCCATTGGTGAATGGAACACTTTCCACATTACCATGATCGGCGACCGCGTTTCGGTGGACCTGAACGGAGAGAATGTGGTGGACAATGTGGTGCTCGAAAACTATTGGGACCGCGACCTGCCGATTTTCGCCAAAGAGCAGCTTGAATTGCAGGCTCATGGCAACGAGATCCATTACCGCGACATCTACGTACGTGAAATCCCGCGCCCAGAGTTTACATTGCCCGAAGCCGAGCAGAAAGAAGATTTCAAAGTGCTCTTCGACGGTACCAACATGTTTGAATGGGTAGGCAACAAAACCGACTACTTCATTCAGGATGGCGAACTGGTGGTCGATCCTAAAAAGGGAGGTAAAGGCAACCTGTATACCAAAGACGAATACAGCGATTTCGACTTCCGTTTCGAATTCCAGCTCACACCTGGCGCAAATAACGGCCTCGGTATCCGCACACCTATGGAGGGTGACGCCGCTTATGTAGGGACAGAAATCCAGATCCTGGACAACGACGCCGACATTTACAAGGATCTGCATGAATACCAATACCACGGCTCCGCTTATGGTATTATTCCTGCCAAGAGAGGCTATCTGAAACCCATGGGCGAATGGAATTATGAAGAAGTCCGCGTACAAGGCTCGAAAATCAAAGTAACCCTGAACGGTACCGTCATTCTGGACGGCGACCTGGCCGAAGCAAGCAAAAACGGCACGGTCGACCATAAGGACCACCCGGGATTGAAACGGACCAGCGGCCACCTCGGATTTCTGGGCCATGGTTCCGAGCTCAAATTCAGGAACATACGCATCAAAGATCTGACCAAAACAGCGCCAGAGCCTGTTGAAACAGGAAAGAAAAAGAATAAAAAGAAAAAATGAATGAAGGAGCCCTGCAAATAGCGGGGCTTCTTTTTTTATATACCGCTAATCCGTAAAAAAATTAAAAAATGCGCCCGTGGATCACTTTGGGCAATTTTATTTAGCTTTGATATAATAATCAGAAAATCAAGGTCAAGAAAAGTAAATAAGCTGGTTTTGGCTCTTGAGTAAATGAAGCAAATATTTCTATTACATCTAAATCAATAAAAAACAAGGCGTTTCATGGACATTTTTGTTGGGAGTCTTTCTTTTAAGTTAAAGGAAAGCGAGCTGCGTGAAGCTTTCGAAAAGTATGGCAAAGTGAGCTCGGCGAAAATTATCATTGACAAGATCACGCGTCAAAGCAAAGGTTTCGGGTTTGTTGAAATGCCCGATGAAGTGGAGGCCAGAACCGCCATTAATGCATTGAACGGGGCGGATATGTATGGCAGACCACTCGTTGTGAATGAATCCCAAAAGAGAGAACCCAGAGGCGACGGCGGAGGCGGCTCATCCCGGCCCGATAATCGTAACCGCGAGGGCGGCTACAATCGGGAAGGAGGCTACAACCGCGAAGGTGGAGGTAACCGTGAGGGCGGATTCAATCGCCCGCCAAGACCGGCCGGAAGTGACGGACCTGGCGGCGGCAGACCCTATCCAACCAACGATAGAAATACAGGCAGAGACAATAACCGCCCGGCGTCACTCGGCGATGATGACCAGGACGACGACGACGCACCAAGCAAGCCAAGTCCACCTGACCGCAGTTTCAGCGACCGTGGATTTGCAGGCGGTGGTAACGCAGGAGGTGGTTTCCGGCAGCCGGACAAACAGCGCGACAAGGGTCACCATGACCGTGGCCACGATCATAACCGCCACCAGCAGGGCGGTAAGCCAAAGATTGAAGACCGTTACAGCAGCAAGAAAGGCGGAGGGGGATCGAAAGATTACAGCCGCCGCATCAATGACGACGAAGACGACTGGTTTTGATAAGAAAAAGCCTGCAAGCGACACTTGCAGGCTTTTTTCATTTCCTGAATATGAAGTAAACCGCCAGGACCAGGAAGATGAACCCGACGAAATGGTTCCACCGGAAGGTTTCCGTTTTGAAAAACAAAAGCGTGAATACCATGAAGATAACCAGGGTAATCACCTCTTGTATCACTTTCAGCTCTACCAACGAAAACGGGCCTCCGTTCTCTTTAAAACCGATCCTGTTGGCAGGAACCTGAAAACAATATTCAAACAGGGCTATTCCCCAACTGATCAGGATCACGGAAAACAGCCCCAGTTTGCTAAACCAACTCAGCTCCTTGAATTTCAAATGCCCGTACCACGCCATCGTCATGAAGGCGTTGGACAATACTAAAAGGCCGATGGTCAGAAAGGATTTCATGCAGCGGCCTTGACCTTGTTATCCCGGAAAAACAATACGAAAAGCACCAGTACCACGGCAGCAATGCCGGCCGGCACCATCCAGATCGATGTCCAGTTTTTCACATTGTCGACTGTGTACATATCTGCCACTACACCGGCAATCCATGAGCCGATACCCATTCCGATACCGTAGGTGGCAATGGAGATCAGGCCCTGCGCAGAAGAGCGGTACTGCTCACCTGCTTTGCTGTCCGTATAAATCTGGCCAGTAACGAAGAAAAAGTCGTAACAAACGCCGTGTAACACAATCGCCAGATAAAGAAGCCATTCGCTGGAAGCGTCTCCATAACCGAAGCCGATGAACCGGATAATCCAGGCGATAAGCCCTACCACGAGCATCCATTTCACGCCGAAGCGGGCAAATGCCAATGGGATAAGCAGCATGAACACCACCTCTGATGCCTGGCCAAGCGACATTTTATTCTCCACGTTGGTCATTCCCGAATCCGTCAGCGAAGGGTTTGCCATGGCGTAGTAGAACGACAATGGGATACAGATCAGCAGGGAAGAAATGAAGAAGATCGCGAAAGAACGGTCTTTGAACAACTTGAATGCATCCAGGCCTAGAATATCGGAAACTGAGGTGTGCGAGCTGGGTTTGGGAGGGGTATCGGGCAAAAAGAAGGAATATACTCCCAGAAATGCCGCCGTGAACATCGAAATTTTGAAAATCAAAGCAGTACCGCCGATTTCATAGTACCCGATGATGTTCGTCACCGCTATCCAGGCCACGGTGCCCATAACGCGGATGGCCGGGAAATCCTTTTCTGAATTCGTGACCTGCTGCATGGCGATAGACGTCGTCAGCGACATGGCCGGGGCGAAAGTGATACAATAAGCCAGGATTACCCAGAAAAACGTGTCGGGGTCTTTCACCTCGGACAACACGTACAGAATCGCGGCACCTGCCAAACTGAGCACACCTAGCACTTTTTGGGCTGCAAAATACCGGTCGGCGATCATACCCACAAAGAACGGCGCGATGATCATCGCAATGGAGAATGCAGCGTAGGCATTTCCCACCTGGACGCCCGTTGCGCCCAACTCTGTAAACATATACTTACTCATTTGCCCGTACCATGCACCCCACACAAAATAGAGCAGGAACATCATGGCCATCAACTGAAAGCGGGTGGAGTTTTTCATAGAAAAGGTTAGCGGTTATAGGGAATTGATTGGTATTACATTAAACATAGATTATTTCTTGATCAGCTTCTGGAACTCGTTCAGTTTCAGCAATGCCTCGATTGGGGACAGGGTATTTACGTCCACGAGGAGCAGCTTTTCCTTCAATTCGTCGAGCTTCGGATCGGCCGGTTCGAAAATGCTGAGCTGGAAGTTGTTTTTAGGAATGTCTTTTACCCGTTTCTTGTGCTCGTGCGCCACGTGATCTTTCTCGAGGTGCTGCATGATCTCGCTCGCCCGCAACACGATCGGCTGCGGCATACCGGCGATTTGCGCCACGTGGATACCGAAACTGTGCGCGCTGCCGCCCGGTTTGAGTTTACGCAGAAAAACGACCTTGTTATCCACTTCCTTCACGGCCACATTGAAGTTTTTAATGCGCGGGAAGTCCTCCGCGAGTTGGTTCAACTCGTGGTAATGGGTTGCAAAAAGCGTTTTGGGCCTGCAATCGGATTGATTATGAAGGTATTCCGTAATGGCCCAGGCAATGGAAACGCCGTCGTAAGTGCTCGTACCGCGACCGATCTCATCCATCAGTACCAGGCTTTTACTGCTCAGGTTGTTGAGAATGCTGGCCGTCTCGGTCATTTCGACCATGAATGTACTTTCGCCCTTGCTGAGGTTATCGCTCGCCCCTACCCTGGTGAAAACCTTATCGACCAACCCTATGGTCGCCGACCTGGCGGGAACGAAACTGCCCATTTGCGCCATCAGCACAATGAGCGCGGTCTGCCGGAGCAATGCCGATTTACCGGCCATATTCGGCCCGGTGATGATAATAATTTGCTGACTTGCATCGTCGAGGTAAACGTCGTTGGGCACGTAGCTCTCGCCCACGGGCAATTGCTGCTCGATCACCGGGTGGCGCCCTGCTTTGATATCCAGTTCATTACCCTCGCTGATCGCGGGTTTTACATATTTATTCTTCCGCGCAGCCAGTGCAAATGAACTCAGCACGTCGAGCGCGGAAACCACTTGTGCGTTCTGCTGGATTGCACCCACATATTCGGATGCTATTTGAACAATTTCGCTGAACAACCTGAACTCGATCGCCGCAATGCGGTCCTCTGCATTCATGATCTTCTCCTCGTATTCTTTAAGCTCAGGGGTAATGTACCGTTCGGCATTCACGAGCGTCTGCTTCCGGATCCAGTCCGACGGCACTTTGCTCTGGTGGGCATGGGTAACTTCGAGGTAGTAACCAAAAACCTTGTTATAAGCAATTTTAAGCGAGCCTATGCCCGTCCGTTCAATTTCCCGGTTCTGAAGTTTGATCAGATAGTCCTTGCCTTCGTAGGAAATAGCGTGCAATTCGTCCAGCTCGCTGTCCACACCGCTTTGGATCATCCGTCCCTGGTTGGAGAGTACCGGCGCATCTTCCCGCAGCTCACGCTCAATTTTATCCACCAATGCAGCACAGGCATCCAGCTGCGTAGCGAATTTATCCAGGATTCCGCCCGTGAGCAATTCCTTTACCGGCGCGATTTGTTTCAGCGATTTTTTAAGCTGAACCAGTTCGCGCGGACTGATACGCCGCACCGCCACCTTGGAAATCAGGCGTTCCAGATCGCCTATCTGTTTGAAATACCCAACCAGAGACTCGTGCAGCTCCTCTTCCGACAGGAAATGCTCCACTGCGGCAAGTCGTTCTTCGATGGGCGCCTTGTCTTTCAGCGGCAGCACCATCCATTTACGTAACAACCTGGCACCCATAGGCGTAACGGTATGATCGAGAATGTCGATCAGCGGTACGCCGCCTTCCTGTTGCGGGTATACGAGTTCGAGATTGCGGACTGTGAAACGGTCCAGCCACACATATTTCTCTTCTTCCAGGCGCGTAATGCGACTGATATGCGCGACTTCCTTATGTTCCGTTTCCCGCAGATAATGCAGAATCACGCCCGCGGCGATAATGCCAAGCGGAAGGGATTCAATTCCGTAGCCCTTTAACGTAGTAGTCTGGAAATGGCCGGTGAGCTGCTCATAGCCATAGTCATAGCCGAAGCACCAGTCTTCCAGGTGAAAAGTATGGTATTTGCCTCCGAAAAGCTCATTGAATTCCTGCTTGTGCTTTTTGCAATACAGCACTTCCGCAGGCCCGAAGCCTTGGAGCATTTTATCGATGTAGGCCGCATTACCCTGCGAGGCCATGAATTCCCCGGTCGAGATATCCAGGAATGCGATCCCGTAGCTTCCATCCGATCCGACATGGATGGCCGCCAGGTAATTGTTCTTGCGAATATCGAGCACATTGTCGTTGAACGACACGCCCGGCGTAACCAACTCGGTCACCCCGCGTTTTACAATACCCTTCGCCGTAGCCGGGTCTTCGAGCTGGTCACAGATGGCCACGCGCTCGCCTGCACGGACGAGCTTGGGCAGGTAATTGTCCAGCGAATGGTGTGGAAAACCGGCCAGCTCCTCATGCGCGCCGCCATTATTCCGGCGCGTGAGCACGATACCGAGAATCTTGGAAGCCCTTACCGCATCTTCTCCGAAAGTCTCATAAAAGTCGCCAACCCGGAAAAGCAGGAGTGCCCCGGGATATTTGGCTTTGATCTGATTGTATTGTTTATTAAGCGGAGTTTCTTTGAATGCCTTTGCCAATTATCAGCCTAATTTTAAGAACAAGGATTTGTACAAAATTAAGCCTTCTCTCCGGTTTGGCAAGTCAGGGCAAACGATTTATACCTTCGTCAAAAGGTCCTTTCATAAAAAAGTTTGGCCTCTTTGGATGTAACTTCCCATACCTCCCCCGGTTTAGGAAGATTTATTTTCTTATCCTGTAATGAAATTTTTCCGATAGACCAGCGGACCAGTCGGAGCGTCGGGAAACCGACCGCCGCCGTCATCCGACGCACCTGCCGGTTCTTGCCTTCATGCAATGTAACCGACAGCCACGAAGTAGGGATGTTTTTCCGGAAACGGATCGGCGGATTGCGCTCCGGCAACTCCGGCTCGGCTATTTTTGATACCTCCGCGGGCAATGTTTTATACTGTTTCCCATTGATCGAAATCCTGACCCCATTTGAAAGCTCCCTGCAAGCCTCATCCGTCACCTCCCCTTCCACCTGCACGTAGTAGGTACGCGTATGCCGATTGCGCGGTTCAAGGAGTTTGGTTTTGAGAAAATTGTCGTTGGTCAGCAGTAAAAGCCCTTCGCTATCCGCATCCAGTCGTCCGACGGGGTAAATGTCCTTGGCAAAAGTAAAATCAAGGTCAGCCAGCGTCTGATGATCGCCCTCGCGGGAGAACTGCGAAAGCATGCCGAATGGCTTGTAGATGAGGTAATATTGGAACAAAATTGGTAGAGTTAAGAAACAGGCTTTTTCGTCATCGAGCCGAGATCAACCAGCAGGCCGGGAAGAACATTTTCACCTGAAAGAACGGCATCAAAATTTTCAATTGTCACAGAACCATCTTCGCGAAACACGTGCACTTTCCGGTCGAAACGGTCGATCATCCAGCCCAAGCGCGTACCGTTTTCGACGTATTCCTTCATTTTGTCCAGCAAGTACTGCTTTGAATCTGATTTCGAGCGGATTTCAATAACGAAATCCGGGCATATATGAGCAAACCTTTCACGTTCCTCTTCATTGAGTTGCGCGAGTTTACCGGAGCCAATCCAGGAAATGTCCGGCGATCGAACGGCACCATTCGGTAACGTAAAGCCTGACGACGAATCAAAAAATTCACCTAGGCCAATCCGTTCATGCCAGTTGAATAAAACTCCGCCAATACGAAAGTTGAGGCTTGCAGTAGAAAGCGATGTTGGGGACATAATGACAATATTTCCATGCGAGTCCTTCTCGAACTCTAGTGTGTCGTTCAACTGGCAGAACTGAAAGAATTCATCTTCACTCATCGCTTTCACTATTTTGAATGTCCTCGGCATCTTGAGTTCTATAAACTACTTTTATCAAATTTAAGCAATTGGCTTCGCTATTAAAACACACATTTGCCCAATACCCTACTGGATTTCCAACCATACCGGACAGTGGTCCGAATGGACGGCATCGTTGTACTGGCGGGCGGCGAGGATCCGGCTTTTAAGTGGTTCCGCGACGGAAATGTAATCGATGCGCCAGCCTTTGTTATTGCCGCGGGCGCCGGCGCGGTAAGTCCACCAGGAATATTGGCGGAGCGTAGGGTTCATGAAACGGAACGCGTCGGTGTAGCCGTTTGCAAACCATTCGGTCATCCAGGCCCGCTCTTCGGGCAGGAAGCCGGAGGATTTCTGGTTCCGGACCGGGTCGTGGATGTCGATTTCAGTATGGGCGATGTTGTAATCGCCGCAGATGATCAGGTTCGGGCGCTCTTTCCTCAATTCATTTACCCAAATCAAAAAATCGGTAAGAAACCGCATTTTAACACTTTGCCGCACGTCTCCGCTGGTACCCGACGGGAAATAGCAGTTTAGCACGGTAATATCCCCGAAATCAGCCCGTAGCACCCGGCCTTCGGCATCATACGCCGGAATGCCGCAACCTGCAACCACATTATCCGGTTTGATCTTCGAAAATATGGCAACGCCGCTGTAACCCTTTTTCTCGGCGGCATGCCAGCCTGCCAGTTCATAGCCCAATGCCCTGAACCCCGAAAGGTCGACCACATCGGGAGTGGCCTTTACTTCCTGAAAACAGAGAATGTCAGCAGGTGTTGTTTGAAGCCATTCAAGGAGTCCGTTTTTCAATGCGGCCCGGATGCCGTTCAGATTGTAGGTTACTACTTGCATAAATGAGGGTGCCTTTCGGTTCTAATAAAACAGTACATGCTTTCCGGTGGAAACAGATTCCCACTTCCCGGACGCATTGCGCGACATAATCCATGCCCGGTAGTTTCCTTCCGGAAGCTTCGGCTTATAGAGCGAATACTGGTAATTGTCACTGTAATACGAAGCTTTCCGTAAGAAATCAGAAATGGTATGGGGTTGCGGCACAGCCGGAAGTACGATACTATGCCGGGCCGATTCCAGTACAATGTAGAAGGTTTCTCTTGGTTTGCTCTCCGGTGTTACAAAAAAATGAAAGTATTTGGTCGGGCTGTTATTCACGCCATTCCGGTACTGCGACTGAGCGTCGAAATGCCCGGCGAATGATTTTTCCGAACCTGTCTTCGCGATCAGTTCCTCCTGCGCAGGCATGTCGTAAAACTGGTAAAAGTCGGTAATACCGTCCGATTCGAGGCCGATGATCAGGTCCCGCATGCGCGTGGGATGGTTCCAGAACGGGATATCGGAAAACAGGTCGCCCACGGTCAGGAATGTCTTATAATTTTTCCAGTAATAGCTGTCGATCACCAGTTCATCATGCAGCCTCCGGATCGATACGATGGAGGTGAAGTAGCTCACGAAATTGAGCCCTGAAAAGAATATCGTGGCAACGACTGCTGCCAAGGTGTTCCAGCGCTTGAAATTCTTCAGAACCACCACCACGCATACGTAGCAAACCGCCAGAAGCACCACGCCGAATATCATGTACCGCCTTGAAAACAAGGTACCGCCGTACATGACGTAGTTGTTGATCGGCCGGCTGATGACAAACATGATCCCGGTACCCATTATGAACATCATTGCCCCCAGCAGGAACCAGTCGGCCCAGCGGGGCTTGCGCGCGATCAGCATCCTCGCCGCCCAAACCACAAACACGACTGCAATACCAGCCCCCAGGACGAAGCAGGCAAGGATATCTTTCTGGAATACCGGTATCAGCGGATGGCGGACATCCAGGTACAAAGCGTTACCCCAGAACGCCAGCAGGAAGATCACATTGAAAACAGGGTGATCCCATATTTTTTCGCCGGGTGAGCTAACAAACTGGTAATCAAAAAAGAAGTAAAAAAGCAGCACCGCCACACTGCCGATCACCCACCACAGCAGGCTTTTGAAGCGCTTTTGAAACGCCAGCAACACCATTCCCACACCCCAGGCCAGCAATCCGCTCCCGCTCGTAAAGGTGGTCAGCAAGGCAGCGATCAGTGCAATCCGGAAGCCTTTCTCATCCTCGCGCGCCAGGCCGTACGCCGTAAGCAGAGCAAAGAATATCAGCGGCGTATTCTGCAATGCCGCGATTCCCCAGTAGGCGTTTTCAAAATAAACCAGATTGAAAAGAATATAGGGGACCGGTATGAACCAGTACCACGTAATCTGCTCTTTTTTAAGGCCAAGGTAAAGCAAATAGCCAATCCCCAGCATGAAAAGATCCCCGATGATGATCTGCGTTTTGATATTGACCGAACCGGTCAGCATATACATGATAAGCATTACAATGCGTTCGAAGCCGAACCTGTGCTGATTTACCTGTTCGAAAAGCGCTTTCAGCATATCGGCAAAGCTGCCTGCTTGGCGGAGCTTTTGCACGGTTTCGAGCAGGTTGAAATCGTCGGTATAAGGAATGTTGACGACGTGTGCATCGAGCAGAATGAAGAAATAGACGACAGGCAGGCCGATGAGGCCTATTCCGATCCACTGCCTCCACGACTTTATTCTTTCAATCCAAAACGTGGCACCGAAAAGCAGCAACAAGGCAACGACGATGCTGTAGTACTCAAACAGATGAGGATCTTCTAGAAATAGCTTCAAAATACGTGGTATTTAGGGAATGACCAGGCCCGACTACCGTGTTCCGGTGACCATCTTGCTGGTGATTTCTTTCTCAAAAGTAATGTATCCGGGGTAATTGACCTGTTTTCCGGCAATGTCCAGTGTCGGCCGCACTTTCACCACGAACCTGGAAGGTTTGGCATCCGATTTACCCGTCAGTGCGAGAATCATGTTCACAAACTGATCACGCGTCTGGTCGTTCGATAGCAACTGGTATGCATTTGTTTGCAGGCTTACAGGCACGCGTGTAGGTGTGGTACCTGGCAGGACTTCGATCAGCTGGCTCAAATACCCGTTGAAAATCTCGCTTTCAGAAAGCAGCACTTTGTATTCCAATTGATTGATAGCAGCGCGTTTGCGGGTCGGATTGGTAATGTCCACATTCACGCGGAGATTCAGCGGCACATTTTTTCTTAACAAACCCATAGCCAGTCCAGGATACCTGGCCAGATCGAAGTCGCTGAAACTTCTGAGGTTCCTGAATTCACGGATGTCGATCCCGGCGAGGTAAACGCTGTCGACCGAAGCAATATCATATTTACAATCCCCAAAAACCTTCGCTTCTGAAACCTGGCGACTTACGCCGCAGCCCGTCATTACAGCCGCAACAAGCGCGATTGCGGCCATCCAAATGTGTTTTTTCATTATAATGTATTTTACGCAAGTTAAACAGTAGGTATCAGAACGCATACCCCGACCAGGGATTATTAGTTTCTGATGTTATTTTTTTGCGTGCTTTCAAGCCAGCGTCTACATTTGCACACTCTAATTTTCACCAATCAACACGAACAATGGCCAGCTGGTATTTAGGAAAAATTCGGTATCAAAAAGAAGATGAAGCAGGAAGGTTGAAAACGATCAATGAGACGTATCTGGTGGATGCGGTTTCATACACCGAGTCGGAAGCAAGGCTGTACAAACAGATCCTCACCGACGCCAGCGATTTCAGTGTGACCGCCATCAGCAGAATGCGCCTGGCCGACCTTTTTTCCTATGAAGAAGGCGAACAGTGGTTCAAGGCAAAGGTTATTTACTTTTCCGTGGACGAGAAAAGCGGTAAGGAAAAGAAGATCGTGAATTATATGCTCGTGAATGCGGAAGGCATCCAGCAGGCCCTGGACCGCATCAACGAAAGCATGCGCAACTTCCTGATCCCTTATGAAGTGACGGACATTAACCTTACACCCATCCTCGATGTATTCCCCTACTCGGCCGATGAAGATAAAGAACCTGAAATACCTGCCAATATGCGGCCATTGAGCGAAGTAATGGCTGAGCGTGCGCAAGCGGAGGTTAACCCGGAAACCGCGGTTCCAGTAGAGAATGCATAACAAATGTCACCCTGAGCGCAGTCGAAGGGCATGTGAGACGGCTCCGTACTGACTGTCTTCGACTTCGCTCAGACTGACATTTATCAAACATCAGTCATTCACCTTCAATACCGCATAACCCTTGGCATTTGCCGTGTAAGGATCTTTCCCGAAGCTTTTCAACTTCAATACCAGGTCCTTCGAATTGATTTCCGAGAGCAACAAATCCGAGGGCAGCAGATTCATGTAATCGAACGATACGGGCAGGCTTACGGCGCTCTCTACGAATTCCAGACCATAAAGCGGGTACACGCTGAATGGCGTTTTAGTAAGCCATATCTTCTCCTGGCTGCCGGAAGTAGCGTAAGTAAGGTCGTATTCCGAGCTGGTCAGGCCGAATTCATCCCTTTTGTTTTCGGTAGGCACCACATAGGTTTTGAAATCATCCTGCTGCTGCTTTTTCGTATCGACATCCGGCTTGAATTCCTTCACCACCTCATTGATCCGGACCTTCTTCCCATCCTCATCCGTACCGCAGAAAATGTACTTGCCATCGGGAAAACCGATCACAAAATCGAATGATTTGCCACCCTGCCCGAAGCTGGTCTCTTTGACAAAACACATCGCACCGGTAACGGGGTCCAAATGCACCTTCAGCGTTCCTGAGGTCTTGTCCGCCTTGTTTTGGTAGTCGAAAACTAATGCGTGACTGAAATAATATTGCCCTTTGTCAGGCTTCCAGAGCGCCGCGCGCTGTTTGTCGGCGGGTATCTTTTTCGGTGCCTGTGCCGACGAGGGCAAAACAGTACCAAGCAGGCAGCAAGAAAGGGCGAAGATCGATAGGTAGCGTTTCATTTCACAGGTTCTTTAAAATGGATGCAAGCTAGAAAGAGGCTGCTGAAAAACCATACCATCGCTGCATTTTCCATGAACATCGTAAATTGCACCGCATTTGTCCGATCTTCATGAGTCTTTCTTTCCAGCAGAAAAATATAACCCTGGCGCCGGGACGCCGCATTTACTTTGCTTCCGACTTCCATTTGGGTGTACCTACCGCCGCCGCCAGCCGCGAGCGCGAGAAACGCATCGTCAGCTGGCTCGAATCGATCCGGCATGATGCGCAGGTCATTTTCCTGGTTGGGGATATTTTTGATTTCTGGTTTGAATACAACCGCGCCATACCGAAAGGATTCCTCCGTATGCTGGGGAAGCTGGCCGAACTGGCCGACGAGGGCATCGAGCTGGTTATTTTCACCGGTAACCACGATATGTGGATGTCGGGATACCTCACCGAAGAACTCGGGGCACCTATTTACCGTAATCCCGTGAGCTTTACGGTTACCTCACAAACCGGACAGAAAAAACTGCTCGTAGGCCACGGCGACGGCCTCGGCCCCGGCGATAACACGTACAAGTTTTTGAAGAAAGTCTTTGAAAACCGGTTTTTCCAATGGCTGTTCCGCATCGTGCACCCGGACGTGGGCATGTGGATCGCCTCGGAATGGTCGAAACGCAGTCGGCTGGCCAATGTAAACAAGGGAGAAGAGCGCTTTATAGGCGCTGACAACGAGTGGCTGTTCCAGTATTGCCGTGAGGTGGAAGCTGTCGCCCCGCACCAGTTCTACATCTTCGGGCACAGGCACCTGGTCCTCGACATGCACGTGAGCGCACACTCACGCTACATTAATCTCGGCGAATGGGTTACGCAGCAGTATTATGCCGTATTTGACGGAAATCAATTGGAGTTGAAGAAGTTCGAAACCGCGGGCTAGTTGTTCAGTCGCTTTTTGGCAGCTTCCGCTTCGGCGGGGCTTGGAACGATGAAGTCCTGCTTCGTGATATTCTCACGCGGGGTTGCATTCAGTTCCTTGCTCCAGTCCTTCTGTTTCAAATCCCCGTTTTTGACAGATTTGATAAACTTCGCCCATGCAAACGGGTTCAGGAAGGGAAAACTGGTGGCAAAGCCTTTGTTCGCCGCCGACTCGCGTCCGAACATCAACTGGTCCATCGAGTAGCGGTAGTTGGTCTGCGCATTGTTGGGCATCTGGGCCGCAAGCCGGTTGATATAATCCGGGTCGGTGCTCTTCGCCAACGCATCGCGCTCCGCCTGATCGGGCAATTTGAGCGCGAGGAAAGCCTTTTTAAATTCTTCTTCGGTGGAATACGGGTAGATCGTTACGCCGGAAAGTGTCACCACATCCTCACGCAGCGCCACAATCGCGGAATAGATATCCGAGTTGTAGCCTCTTGGTACGATGTGGTATTGCTTTTTAAAACCTACATAACTGAACACGATGCTATCGCCCGGAAAAACCGGGATGGTGAACGAGCCGTCGCTCTTCGCAAGCGTTCCCCGTCCCGCATTCACGATAAAAATGGTGGCACCCGGCAAACGCTCCGTGGTTTTACCTCCCACTACCACCCCCGAGAAGATGATCGCTTTTTGTTCACCCTGAGCAAATGTTTCCCGCCCACACAACATACCCGCAAGCACCAGGAAAAATATTAAAAGACTCCGTTTCATTCCTTCCAGATTACGCTCCGGGAAAACCGCCCGATAGCTTTGATTAGCACAATGATAAATTTCCCTTCAAATAGTGTCTGCCGAAGCTTGTAAAAATTCCGTTCCTTATTTTACAAACGACCCGAGTAACCGGGCATTGCCCTGCGAATTATACAAAGCGATTTTGCTCAGGAAAATAACTTCAAAAACGTAACAATAAATGGCGCCGACAGCAAAAGCCCGTCAAAACGGTCGAGGAAGCCGCCGTGGCCCGGGATACTGCTTCCCGAATCCTTGATAGCAATACTCCGTTTGAACAACGATTCCACCAGGTCACCGTAAGTGCCCACCACCACGATAATCGCGCCGATGCAGTACCATTTCCAGGGTTCGAAGGTACGGAAATAATGCCCCAGCGCAAATGCGATAATGCCCGCAAAAACAGCGCTGCCCATCGATCCTTCCCAGGACTTTTTCGGTGATATCCGCTCAAACAGCTTCCTTTTTCCAAATTTGGTACCCGCAAAATACCCCCCGATGTCCGATGCCCAGAGCAGCAGCAGGCTGCCGAGCACGATTTCGTAGTTGTAAGTACCGCCGCGCAGCGCCATCACGATGATCAGCGCGAACGGCAATGCTACGTAAATAATGCCCAGGAATGTAAACCCGATGTTGGTAAAGGGTTTTAGGTCGTTCTTTTTATAGAGCTTGATAAAGAAGATCATCGACAGCAGCGGGCTGATAATGAAGTAGTTTTCAAACTCTACAATATCCTGTTCAATCAAATACGCAAGAAGTATCATGACTGTGCCACAAAACGTCCCATAATAGGTAAGCGGCTGGTTCCCGTCGAGGCCGAGCAACTTGTAGAATTCGAGCTGCGTAAGGGAGCTGATGGTGCAAAAAAGGAGCAAAAACGACCATTCGCTATAAAGTATGCAACTAATAATGACAAATACGCCCGCTAACCCGGTGATAGTCCTTTGCTGTAAATTACTCAGGTTGTTTAAGCGCTTCTTCATTCGTCAGTATCGTTTGGGCCGTCAGGAGGTCGGCCGCGGGCACATGCACTTCAAAGTTTCCGAAAATCGGATAATTGCTATCCTGTTTGTTCACAATTACCGCCCCGATCCCATTCTGTTCCAGAATTTCCCGGGCTATTTCGGCTCTGATGGCCTGTCCGCTCTGGTAGGCCTTCGCCCAGTTTCCCTCCATTATTTTTTGAAATGTTAAATTATCTTAAAAGTTACGCGGAACACCTGTATGCTCCGTTTGCCCATTCTTTCTCACCACTCCCAGGATGCCCCCAGACACCACCAGCGAAGCCATAATGAGCAGCAACGGCATCGATTTCGACTCCTCAATGTTGATGTCTATAAAGCCCGCATTGTGTAAGTACATCATTACCAGCACAAAGCCGTTATTCACGAAATGGGCCAGAATAGCGACCCACAAATTGCCGGTCCAATAATACAGATAGCCGAACAATGCACCAAGCATCATACGCGGCAAAAAGCCGTAAAATTGAAAGTGAATGGCACTGAAAATAGCCGCCGACAGCCAGATCGCGACGTGGATATTGCGTGATTCCTGGAAAAGCTTGGTCTGGATCACTCCCCGGAAAAGCATTTCCTCTCCCAATGCGGGCAGCAGCGTCACCACAAACAGCGCGATCAGCAATTGGCCGAAACTGGTGTAGCTCGTCAGAAACTCGGTCATTACCGAAAGCTGGTCTTCCTTGTCGCGCATCCATTTTTCGAGCCCCGACAAGGCATCCGGCAAGTCCATGGCCTGGTTCCACTCGATAAACTTGCTGTTCACCGGAATAAATGCCAGTACCAGCACGAATGCGAGCACCCAGATATACGGCGCAGGCTTCCGGTTTACGCTCAGGTCGCCAATCGAGCGGCGTTCGACATAAAACCAGTAGATGAGTGTGGGAAGGAGATACGAAAAGAAATGGACGGTACCTTGCATGATCATCAGCGCATTCCATCCGTTTGGTATTTTTTCGGGTTCGGCGAAAAGCTGGGTGAGCAGTGCCGTCACGCTTTCGGTGTCTGCGCCGAGATATACGGCCAGGACCATTACTGCCAATACGTTACCCACAGCCATACCGATGAGCATAAAGCCGACCAATACCAACAAACTGCCCCAGGTGCCGGGTACACGCGAAACAGCCAGATTCGGGTTACTATTTTGCATAATTGGTGTAAATTTACAGTTTATTATCAATTTATAAATAAGGGCTTCGCAAACCGGCCACGCTCAAAGGGTTACCTGTTGGAACATCCCTCTGGCACATATTACTGCGAAGTGGTGTTGAAAGATTATGGTTAAGATTGGAAACATAGAACTGAGTGATTTTCCGTTGCTGCTGGCTCCGATGGAGGACGTCAGCGATCCGCCTTTCCGCGCGGTTTGCAAGGAAAATGGTGCGGACCTGATGTACACCGAATTCGTGTCGTCGGAAGGGCTCATAAGGGATGCTGCCAAAAGCGTTCAGAAACTGGACATTTTCGAGTACGAAAGGCCGGTAGGCATCCAGCTCTTTGGCAGCGATGTGGAAACGATGGGCTCGTGCGCTGAGATCGCCTCCCGCGTGAACCCCGATCTGATCGATATCAATTACGGCTGCCCGGTGAAGAATGTCGCATGCCGCGGCGCGGGCGCTGCATTGTTGCAGGACATTCCGAAGATGGTGAAAATGACCGAATCGGTGATCAAATCGACGCATTTGCCGGTGACGGTGAAAACGCGCCTCGGCTGGGATGAGAATACCAAGAATATCGAGGAAGTGGCAGAGCGCTTGCAGGACATCGGGATCAAGGCATTGTCGGTTCACGGGCGTACCCGCGTACAGATGTACAAAGGCTCCGCCGACTGGTCGTTGATCGCTAAAATCAAAGAAAACCCGCGCATTACCATCCCCATCTTCGGTAATGGCGATATCGATACGCCCGAAAAGGCATTGGAATATAAAAATACCTACGGCGTGGACGGCATCATGATCGGCCGCGCGACGATCGGTAACCCCTGGATTTTTAACGAAATCAAGCATTACCTCAAGACAGGCGAAAAACTGCCGCCCCCTACCATGGAACAGCGCGTGGACGTCTGCCGCAGGCACCTCGAATTCTCCATCCGCTGGAAAGGGCCGGTAGCAGGTGTTTTTGAAATGAGAAGGCATTATACCAACTATTTCAAAGGGCTGGAACACTTCAAGCCGTACCGAATGCGCCTCGTGGAAGCGCCTACATTCGACGAGCTCGATAGCATCCTGAAAGAAATCTCAAACGATTACAGCGAAATGGTATGCTGAAAATAACCGTGGGCAACAAGCCATACGCCGATCAGACCGAAATTGGCCCTGCATTTGAAATCGATCAGCGGAAAGAAGGCTGGTTCATTAATGGCAGTGCATTCAATGGCGACATTGCGACACTCGGCCCTAACCGTTTCCACGTGATCTGGAACAGCAAATCCTACAACATCGAAATCCTCGACCGCGACCCGGTGGGAAAAACTACGCATTTGGTCATCAACGGCCAGCATTACCACACGGCCGCCAAGGACGATCTCGACCTTCTGCTCGAAAAAATGGGCATGCAAAACGGTTCTGCCCAAAAAATAAACAATGTGAAAGCCCCTATGCCGGGCCTGATCCAGTCCATTTCCGTAGCCGAGGGAGATAGCATCGCGAAGGGCGACAACCTGCTTGTGCTGGTGGCTATGAAAATGGAAAATGTGATCAAATCATCGGGCAGCGGGGTCATTAAAACGCTGAAAGTGATGCCCGGACAGATTGTGGAAAAAAACCAGGTATTATTGGAGTTTCACTAAATTACTTGGGAATCTGAACTCTGTCCGCTTATTTTTACGGATCAAAACACCACATCACAACCATGCCCGAACCAAAATACAAACGCTTATTACTGAAACTCAGCGGAGAAGCACTCAACGGCGGCGATAAAGCCCAGGTCATTGACTTCAACATTCTCGACAATTATGCCAGGGAAATCAAACGGATTACCGAGGTGGGCGTGCAGGTGGCAATCGTAATTGGTGGTGGAAACATATTCCGTGGGGCATCCGTGGAGAAATCGGGGATCGACCGCGTTCAGGGTGACCATATGGGCATGCTTGCGACGGTGATCAACGGGATGGCGATCCAGAGCTCACTCGAAAAACACGGAATGAATACCCGCCTGATGTCGGCAATCAAAATGGAGCAGGTATGCGAGCCATTGATCCGCCGCCGCGCCGTTCGTCACCTTGAAAAAGGGCGTGTGGTGATCTTCGGAGCAGGAACGGGTAACCCCTATTTCACGACCGACACTACTGCGGGCCTTCGCGCTATCGAGTCGGAGTCGGAAGTGGTGTTGAAAGGAACGCGCGTAGACGGCGTTTACACGGCCGATCCGGAGAAAGATCCGACCGCTACCAAATATTCGCAACTTACATTTGACGAGGCTTTGTCTAAAAATCTCAAGATCATGGACCTTACCGCATTCACGCTGTGCAAGGAAAATGATCTGCCGATCATCGTATTCGACATGAACAAGCCGGGTAACCTTTACGACCTGGTAATGGGCGGGAATGTCGGAACCCTGATCTCGAATCAATAGAAAATACAGCTTACTATAAAACAATGGAAGAAATAGAATTATATCTGGACGACGCCAAGGATACCATGGACGGCGCAATCAAACACCTTCTCATCGAATTGGGTAAAATCCGCGCCGGAAAAGCATCTCCTCAAATGCTGGAAGGTCTTCAGATCGATTACTATGGCTCAATGACGCCGATCCAGAACGTGGCGACGATCAACACACCTGATGCCCGGACACTGGCGATCAAACCTTTCGAGAAGAAGATCATCAACGACATCGAAAAGGCAATCCGTAATAGTAACCTCGGCTTTTCGCCTTCGAACGATGGCGAGCTGATCCGGATTTCGGTTCCCCCATTGAATGAAGAGCGCCGCCGCGAGCTTGTAAAACGTGCCAAAAACGAGATTGAAACCGCAAAGATCAATGTCCGTAACATTCGTCAGGACGCCAACAACTCGCTGAGAAAACTGACCAAGGAAGGCGTTTCCGAGGATTTGATCAAATCCAGCGAAGAACGCGTTCAGAAACTGACCGACAGCTTTGTAGCAAAAATCGAACAGATATTTTCCGTGAAGGAAAAGGAGATCATGGAAGTATAAGACTGATTCCCTACCTTAACCAAACAAAAACCCGCTTTCGGCGGGTTTTTTGTTTGATTAAGGTCCCCGGACTGAAGTCCGGGGCAAAGAGATTACTGCATTAGCTTGAAATTTCCAGACAAACATCTAATGCCCCGGACTTTAGTCCGGGGCATTAGGGCTTTAATAAGATTATTTATTGGCGCTGAATCCTTCGAAGCCTCTATGGTTTGATTCTTCATACAGGCGCTCCTTTGGCAGGCTGCGGAAGTAGTCGTAAGTGATGCGCAAACCTTCTTCGCGGGGTACTTTCGGCTCCCAGCCCAGGATTTCCTTCGCTTTTGAAATATCCGGCTGGCGCTGCTTCGGATCGTCTTGTGGAAGCGGCTTATAAACCACTTTCTGATCCGTTCCGGTCAGCTTAATGATTTCCTCCGCAAACTGGCCGATGGTGATCTCAGCCGGGTTGCCGATGTTCACAGGCAGTGAGTAATCGCTCATCAGCAGGCGGTAAATACCTTCCACCAAATCATCCACATAGCAGAACGAGCGGGTTTGCGTTCCATCACCGAACACGGTAATGTCCTCCCCGCGCAGCGCCTGGCCCATGAATGCGGGCAATACCCGTCCGTCGTTCAGTCGCATTCTGGGTCCGTAGGTATTGAAGATACGCACAATGCGGGTTTCGACGCCGTGGTAGCGGTGGTAAGCCATCGTAATGGCCTCCTGGTAGCGTTTAGCTTCATCGTAGCAGCCGCGCGGCCCGATCGGGTTCACGTGGCCCCAGTAATCTTCGGTTTGCGGGTGCACCAGCGGGTCACCATATACCTCCGAAGTGGAAGCGATAATGAAACGTGAATTTTTCGCACGGGCCAATCCCAGCAGGTTATGCGTTCCCATTGCCCCAACTTTGAGCGTCTGGATGGGGATTTTCAAATAGTCGATCGGACTGGCGGGAGATGCGAAGTGCATGATGTAGTCGAGCTCGCCCGGAACGTGCACGTATTTGGTCACATCGTGATGGTAAAACTCGAAGTTCGGGTTTGGCATCAGGTGTTCGATGTTGCGCATATCGCCGGTAATCAGGTTATCCATCCCGATCACATACATTCCCTCCTTTAAAAAACGCTCGCAGAGGTGCGAACCCAGGAAACCTGCTGCTCCCGTAATTAAAACACGTTTCATTAAGATGAGTAAGTTTGAATAATGACTAATTTATGATCAGGCCGGCACCACCTTTTCGCGACCGATGCTGTAATAGGTATAGCCCATTTCACGCATCTGATCGAGTTCGTACAGGTTTCTGCCGTCGAAAACTACTTTATTTTTCAACAGTTTACCCATTTTTTCAAATTCCGGCGTGCGGAACTGAGGCCATTCGGTAAAGATCATCAATGCATCCGCGTCATCGAGCGCTGCGTAAGGGGTGTGGCAGAAAGTAACCTTGTCTCCCAGTATTCCCTTTACATTGTTCATCGCCTCAGGGTCGTAAACCGTCACTTTCGCTCCGGCTTCCAGCAATGCTTCGATGTTTTCCAATGCCGGTGCTTCGCGGATATCGTCGGTATAAGGCTTGAACGCCAGGCCCCATACAGCGATGGTCTTGCCTTTCAGTCCGTCGGCAAAGTAGTTGTCCACCATCGGCAGCAGTTTCTTTTTCTGGTCGTAGTTCACGTCCATCACCGATTTCAGGATCCGGAAATCGTAGTCGTAATCCCGTGAAGTTTTGGCCAATGCCTGAACATCCTTGGGGAAACAGCTACCGCCATATCCGATACCGGCGAAAAGGAAGCGCTTGCCGATGCGGCTGTCTGTCCCGATACCACGACGAATATCGTCCACATTGGCACCTACTTTCTCGCAAAGGTTTGCGATTTCGTTCATGAACGTGATCTTCATCGCCAGGAACGAGTTGGCTGCATATTTGGTCATTTCCGCCGAACGCTCGTCCATGAAGATTACCGGGTTGCCCTGGCGTACCAGCGGAGCGTACAGCTTCTCCATTACTTTTTTGGCTTTTTCCGAGGTAGTACCTACTACTACGCGGTCAGGCTTCATGAAGTCTTCCACGGCTACCCCTTCGCGAAGGAACTCCGGGTTGGAAACCACGTCGAAATCTACTTTCGCATTTTTAGCGATCGCTGCGCGTACTTTTTCCGCTGTCCCAACGGGCACGGTGCTCTTGTCGATCACCACCGCGTACTTATCCAGGATCGGTCCCAGATCATCGGCAACTTTGAGGATATATTTCAGGTCGGCCGAACCATCTTCGCCCGGAGGTGTTGGCAATGCAAGGAATATCACCTGTGCATCCTTGATCCCTTCGGCCAGATCGGTCGTGAACAGCAAGCGTCCTTCGGCCACATTGCGGTCGAAAAGAACGTCAAGCCCCGGCTCGTAAATGGGTATTTCTCCTTTTTGAAGGCGTTCCACCTTTCTGACGTCGATGTCGACGCAGGTAACCTGGTTACCGGTCTCGGCAAAGCAGGTACCTGTCACCAGACCAACGTACCCTGTTCCTACTACTGCAATTTTCATAAACGGTTAATTATTATATAGCTGTTTTGGCACTTCATTATTCAATTTCCGGGAATTGTACTTAACCAAGTCAAGTGCGTAAGGACGGTTGCAAAAGTAATTTTTTTAAGTGAATGTTCACCGTCGGCATTTGGATTTGTTCGTCAGTGGCTAGCGATTTTGTCGCATTCTCACTATCATTGGGTAATCACACAAATATAATCATCAGCACCTATGGACACACGTGAAAAGGACCTGACTATTAACCCATCAGACGAAATCTGTAACCTCATCCAACAAACCGTCAGGGATTTCGCCTCAGTGCATATTCAGCCGCACATCCGTACCTGGGACGAAGCGCAGCAATTTCCTAAAGAACTTTTCAAATCAATGGGTGAGCTGGGGCTTACGGGCATGCTCATTCCTGAAAACCTGGGCGGCGCCGGCCTTGGGTACCGCGAGTATGTCACCGCTATCATCGAACTCGCAAAAGTAGACCCCTCCGTGGCATTGTCGATGGCCGCGCACAATTCACTTTGTACCAATCATATATACATGTTCGGTACCGACGAACAGAAACAAAAATACCTTCCCGGCCTTGCCACGGGCTCGCTTGTCGGCGCGTGGGGCCTTACCGAACCCAATACCGGCTCCGATGCGGGCAATATGCGCACAGTAGCTGTGCGCGACGTCGACCATTGGGTGATCAACGGGTCGAAAAACTTCATTACCAATGGCAAAAGCGCCGATGTGCTCGTGGTTATGACGCGCACCGGCGAGCCGGGCGATAAACACGGTGCTACCGCATTTGTACTCGACACGAATACACCCGGTTTCAGCGCAGGACGGAAGGAGGACAAGCTGGGCATGCGCGCCTCGGAAACGGTGGAACTGCTTTTCCAGGACTGCCGCGTTCCCGATAGCCAGCGCCTCGGCGAAACAGGCGACGGGTTTATCCAGTCTTTGAAAGTACTCGACGGCGGGCGCATTTCCATTGCGGCACTGGGCGTGGGCACGGCCTGGGGTGCCTACGAAGCGGCACTGGCCTATTCCAAAGAGCGCAAGCAGTTCGGTAAAGCGATCTGCGACTTCCAGGCCATCGCATTCAAGCTGGCCGATATGTACACCGATGTGCAAGCTTCATCCTTACTCACATTTCATGCGGCTGCATTGAAAGACGCTGGCGAAAAAGTGACGCTGGCGAGTTCTGTAGCCAAATACCATTCATCCGAAACTGCCGTACGCGTCGCTAACGAGGCGGTACAGATATTCGGCGGCTATGGTTTTGTGAAGGATTATCCCGCCGAAAAATTCTACCGCGACAGCAAGCTCTGCACCATCGGGGAAGGCACGAGCGAAATACAGAAAATCGTGATTTCGAAGGAAATACTGAGGTAACCCAGCCGGTAAGCCGACGGGCATTCGGTCATGCGTAGCCAAAAGCTGCCTATCCCCCAGCCATTTTGACCACTTATCCGGGAGATAGACCGGCGGGGCATTGTAACCGGGCATTAGTCCGACAGCGGTAGGAATGAACACTACTTCATGCTATTTTCGCCATAGACCTTAAACCGACTTGTTATGACCCCTTTCATTGTTCTGCTTGTCCTGGTGGTACTCACCATTCTGATGACCGTCAAGGTTGTCCCCCAGCAAAGTGCTTACATTCTGGAACGGTTGGGAAAATTTTACGCTGTACTGCAACCGGGCGTTAATTTCATTATCCCCTTTTTCGACCGGATCGCCTACAAGTACACGCTCAAAGAAGCGGCTGTGGACATTCCCGAGCAGATCTGCATCACCCGCGACAACGTGCAGGTGCGCATGGACGGGGTCATATTTATCCAGGTGATCGATCCGCGGAAAGCGGCTTACGGCATTTCCGATTATACTTTCGCGGTTATTCAATTGGCCCAGACCACCATGCGGAGCGAGATCGGCAAGCTGGACCTTGACAAGACATTTGAAGAACGTATGACGATCAACCGTGCGGTGGTTGAATCCATCGACGAAGCCGCAACGGGCTGGGGCGTGAAAGTACTTCGGTACGAAATCAAGAACATTACCCCGCCGCAAAGCGTGTTGAATGCCATGGAAAAGCAAATGCAGGCCGAACGCGAACGACGCGCCGTGATCCTGCAATCCGACGGTGAAAAGCAGGCGGCGATCAATGTAGCCGAGGGACAGAAACAAAAAGTGGTACTGGAATCCGAGGGGATCAGGCTCCGTCAAATCAATGAGGCGGAAGGGGAAGCTTCCGCATTAAGATCAGTGGCCGAAGCGACCGCCGAAAGTATCCGGCTCGTGGCAAAGGCGATCCGTGAAGAAGGCGGCTCGGAGGCCGTGCAATTGAAAGTAGCTGAAAATTATGTGGAGCAATTTGGCAAGCTGGCCAAAGCCGGCAATACGCTCATTCTCCCGGCCAACCTTGCCGATATGGGCTCGCTCATCGCCACGGCATTAACCGTAGTCAAATCATCGGAACACAAGCAATAGTATCATGGATTTGACCTTACCACAGATTTGGCTCATCGTAGGGCTGGTAATGCTTCTGGCGGAACTTGTGAGCGTCATGCTCGTATTCATTTTTTTTGCGGTAGGCGCATTGCTCACTTCCCTGCTCACCTCCATCGGATTATTGCCCAGTACCGAGAGCCAGATACTCGCTTTCTCTGCCATTTCCCTGGTGTCGCTGCTGGTGCTGCGGAAACATGCCCGCAAACTTCTTGAACGCCGTTCAACCGCCGAGTACAGCGAGTTTACCGGTGAGACTGCCATGGTAATCCGCGACATTCCGGGCAATGGCGAAGGCCGCATTTACTACCGCGGGGCCGAGTGGAAAGCTGTTTCAGAAAATCATCAGAATATCCCGGCCGGCAGTAAAGTAGTGATCAAGAAAACAGAAGGCATTGTCCTGATCGTGGAGGAATCCTGAATTTGCCTCCTATCCAAACAAAAAGCCGTGGGCACGAATTGCGTACCCACGGCTTTTTCATTTATATCAAAAATCACTTTTTCAACGCTTCCTCTACCGGGTGCCCGATATTGCCGCTGGCAGGCAGGATGTGCAGCAAAGAAGCGATGGTAGGCGCAATGTCGCATACTGAAGTCCGCTTTACCGTTTCGCCCTTGTTGATGCCCCAGCCAAACATCACAAACGGCACCTGCGTATCGTAGTTGTAAGGCGTGCCATGCGAAGTTCCGGTGGAAGTTCCATAAAACCAGCCCGGCTGCGAAATCACTTGCAGGTCTCCGCTGCGTTTTGCATTCACATTGTTTTTATACAACTCCAACTGGTAGGTGTTCAGCGGCGCTTTCCCCATGTCGGTCAGGTCGATTACATCGGCGATACCCGCTACCGTCAGCGCGGCATCCCGAACCACGCTGTGCACAGCAGCCATGGTAATGTTCTTTTTACGCAGAAGACTGTGGTCTAAATACAGCTGGTTGTTATCTGTGGCCACCACATATTTGTCTTTCCCAAATGCGTCGTTCAATGCATCGGTAACGGCATTGGTCAACAATTTACGATCAACGAGGCCTGACGGCAGTTTGTGTTCCTTGGCAAATCCAGGCACGTCCACTACCCCGTGGTCGGCCGTCAGGAAAACGGTGTACTCGCCTTTCCCAACCCAGCCATCCAGGAAGTTGAACAGGTCCGCGAACTCTCTGTCGAGGCGAAGGAAATCGTCCTGCTGCTCGATGGAGTTCGGACCCGCGCGGTGCCCGATCTTATCCGTCGATGAAAAGCTGATCGCCAGGAAGTCGGTGTCCTTTCCTTTTCCAAGCTGTTCGCCTTTGATCGCCTCGATAGCCATTTCCTTGGTGATGGTGTTTCCCCAGGGTGTGTCGGTTACGATGCCGAATGCGTCCCCCGACATCCCCATCAATTCATAAGGGAATACGGGCTTTTGGGCGCCGGGCAGCTTCCCTTCCCAGGGTACATCGTCCGGCGAGCTTTGCGTGTAAGCATCCGCAGAAAGCAACAGGTTCCAGCCCTTTTTCAAATATTCGGCCGGCATTTTCTTCGCATTATAATCTTTGGCCCATTGCGGGAGATCATCCATGTAGTATGTACTCGTCACCCAGTTACCGGTTTTGGAATCGAACCAATAAGCCGCATTCGCCGCATGGCCGGCAGGCAGGATCGAGCCCCGGTCTTTGATCGCCACGCCGATGGTTTTGGAACGGAAGTTTGTTGCAATGCGCAGCTGGTCGGTAACGGTGCTGACAAGCAGGTTTCTGGGAGACATTTTACCCACAGCCACATTACTGCTGCCCACGGTTTTCACAGTACTATCCTCCACGCAGTACACATCCTGCTTGGCAATAGGGTCGTACCACTCATTGCCGACGATCCCGTTAATCGCAGGGACGGAGCCCGTGTATGCAGAAGCATGACCTGCCGCCGTAACGGTGAGCGCGTAGCTGTAATGATTGTTACGGCAGTTGAAGCCCTCGTTCATCATTCTTTTGAAACCGCCCTCGGTATATTGATCGTAGTAGCGGTACAGGTAATCGTAACGCATTTGATCTACCACGATACCTACAACCAGTTTGGGACGGGCAAGTGTAGCAGCCTTTCCGGCAACAGTCCTGGCTGAAGCCGGTTTGGAAGCTCCAATCTTTTTGGGTGTCTGGGCAGAAACGGCCGTCGCAGCCATTGCAGCCAATACCCAGCAAGCTAATTTTCTCACAGTTAAGGGATTTAGATAAAACAAAAAGCTGCGGAACCCGGCATGGCCCGCAGCGGATATACTTTTTCAGTTTACTTTTTTAATGCCTCCTGCACCGGGTTGCCCACATTACCGCTCGGGGGAAGAATGTGCAGCAATGCCGAGATGGTAGGCGCAATGTCGGCAATGGTAGTGCGGCGAAGCGTTTCACCTTTGTTGATACCCCATCCGTACAGCAGGAACGGGACGTGGGTATCGTAGTTGTAGGGCGTACCGTGGTCTGTACCGGTGCTCATGGTCGATGCGAACCAGCCCGGTTGCAGCAATACCTGCAAGTCGCCGCTGCGTTTGGCATTGATATTGTTCTTGAACAGCTCCAACTGGTAGGTATTCAATGGCGCTTTGCCGATATCGCGGAGGTTGATCACATCGGCTACCCCGTCCACGGCCAGCAATGCGTCGCGCAACGTCTGGTACACATCCGCCACAGTGATTTTCTTTTCTTTCAGGATACTCTTATTCAGGTAAAGCTGGTAGTTTTCGAATGCAGAAACATATTCAGCTTCGCCGTAAGCATCATTGAGCGTTTTTACGATGGTGCGCGTCAGTGTGGTCGCATTCATCAGGCCCGCGGGCAGCTTATGTTCCTGCCAGAATGCCGGCACGTCCATCGCACCGTGGTCCGCGGTAAGGAACACGGTATAGTTTCCTTTCCCCGCCCAGCTGTCAAGGAAGCTGAAGAAATCGGCAAATTCCATGTCAAGTTTCAGGTAGTTGTCCTCCTGTTCTACTGAGTTCGGGCCAAACATGTGTCCTATCCGGTCGGGCGACGAGAAACTCACTGCCAGGAAATCAGTGTCGGCACCCTTGCCGAGGTTTTCACCCTTGATGGCCGCAATAGCCATTTCCTTGGTGATGGTGTTGCCCCAGGGCGAAGTAGTCATCGGGCCATACGCATCGCCCGCATTGCCGGTAAGGTCGTGCGGGAATACCGGCTTGATCGCGCTTGAAAGCTTACCCTCCCAAGGCACATCATCCGGTGAGCTTTGGGTATATTGAGCGATAGGCAACAGCGTGTTCCAGCCTTTGCCCATGTACTCGGCGGGCTTTTTGAGGTTGTTGTAATCCGCCACCCATTGCGGCAGGGCGTCGGTGTAATAAGTACTCGTCACGAAATTCCCGGTTTTGGAATCAAACCAGTATGCACCGGATGCGGCGTGGCCCGCGGGCAAGATCGAAGCCCTGTCTTTAATGGCAACGCCAATGGTCTTCGAGCGAAAATTGGTGGCAATACGCAGCTGGTCGGTCACGGTGGTCACCAGCAGGTTGCGCGGCGACATCTTACCCACCGTCACATTGCTGCTACCTACGGTTGCTACCGTATTGTCGTCGGTACAATACACATTTTTGGCCTGTGCCGCGTCGTACCAATCGTTGCCTACAATACCGTTGATAGCCGGCATTGACCCCGTGTACACGGCTGAGTGGCCGGCGGCGGTCACGGTCAATGCATAGTGGTAGTGATTGTTCCGGCAATTGAAACCTTCGTTGATAAGCCTTTTGATACCGCCTTCCTTGTATTTGTCGTAATACCGGTAAAGGTAGTCGTAACGCATCTGGTCAACGACCATCCCCACAACCAGTTTCGGCCTTGCGAGTTTGGTGGGTGGAGTCGTCTTGGTTTGAGCAAAAACAGGCTGGCACAGGATGAGCCCGGTGAACAAAACTCTGAGAAGCGGATGGTAGATCAATTTCATTGTCGATGCATGGACAGCAGTAAGGTTCCGTGTAAGTACTGGGCAAAGATAAAGATGTACTACGTTTAAAAGCAGAAAACCGGCGTGCTTTTCACGACCGGTCTCCTGAATCTTAATTTTATTTTAATCTCACTTTTTATCACTTCCGCCCAGCTGCGCGGGAGCTCCGGCAGATTGAGCGCCTTTTTTGGCTTTCTCAAAATCGCCTGCCTTAATGATCACAAGTTTATTATAATCAATGTGTTTGTTGAATGCCGCTTTGATCTGCTCGGGCGTCAGCGCCTCGATTTTCTTTTCAAAATCGGCATCCCATTGCATCGTACGGTTCAGGTAAAGGTTGCTGCTGAGCGTGGTAGTGAGGGCCGCGTCCTGCGAACGTGACACCTGCCGCGATTGCAGGTAACCCGATTTGGCCGCTTTCAACTCATCGGCTGTAAATCCTTCCTTCATTACCCGCTCGATCTCCTCCTTAAATGCGGCTTCCAGCTTTTCCGCATTTTGAGGTGCATAAATGGCGTACGACATAAATGTACCGTTCTTGTCCAGCGGGCTGGCCGAGAACTGCGAACCTACGCCGTAGCTCAGTCCGTCCTTCTGACGAATGCGCGTCGCCAGGCGCGAGTTGAGGAAGCCGCCGCCCAGCATGTAGTTACCCATGATCAAAGCCGGATAGTCGGGATCGGTATCCTGCAATGGCATATTCAATCCTGCCACAAACATCGCATTAGCCTTATCGGGCGTTTCAATGGCTTTGTTTTCGGCTTTTACGGCCAGGTAAGGCGAGGCAATGCGGGTAAACGGCTTGGCGCTCTTCCAGCTTCCGAACTCGTCGTTCAGGATTTTCTGGATTGCCTCCTTATCGAAATCACCGACTACCGTTGCCGATGCGTTGTTAGCCCCGTAAAAGTCTTTATGGAACTGCCGGATCTGATCGATGGTCGTCGCTTTGATGTTCTCTACATCCTCATCGAATGTCCCCACGTACCGCACATCGCTTTTCGGGTACGGCGAGGTCATCCGGCGGTACTGGTTGAATGCGATCGCCTGCGGTTCGCTGCGCTGCGACTCGATTCCCGCGAGCTCTTCCTGTTTCAATTTCTCAAACTCGTTTTCGTCGAATGCAGGGGTTTTCAGCACTTCCGCTACCAGTTTCAGGACGGCAGGCAGGTTTTCTTTCGTTGTTTCAATGCTTGCCCCGGCCTGGTTGGTGTTGCCGAAAAAGCTCACACGCGCTTTCAAACGGTCGAATTCGTCTTTTATTTGCTGGCGTGTTTTGGTTTTGGTACCCTTGTCGAGCATGGAGCCCGTCAGGTCTGAAATCGTCGCCTTGTTTTGCAGGCTCTTCTCATCACCGAACCGGATAAAAATACGCGCCGCTACTACGTTTCCACGGGTCTTTTTAGGCAACAATGCCGTTTCGATGGTATTAGGTTTCTCTACCCTCGTGGTACGGCTCTCGATATTGGCCGGCGACGGGTCGAATGCCTCCCCTTCTGCGACCACAGCTTCCCCCTTATAACCCTTCACCAGTTCAGCCACATTCGGTGCTTCGGGAATCTCCGCCCTTGCCGGATTGGCTTCCGGTGTAAACGTTCCCAATGTCCGGTTCGACGGTTTGAAGTAATACTGGGCCACTCTTGCGACGTCTTCGGGGGTTACCTTGCGGATATTGTCGCGGAAAAGGAATGCCAGCCGCCAGTCACCCGTAGCGATGGCTTCGCTGATGCTCAACCCTACCCTTTCGGAATTGCGGAATTCGAGGTCCCAGTTTTTGAGGATCGTCGTTTTCGCCCGCTCTACATCTTCCTTCGAAGGTTTCAGCATCGCGGCGGAGTCGAGCGTAGCGGTAAATGCTTTTCTGGCCTCGTCGAGCGATTTCTCTTTCAGGATTTCAGCCCCGAACAACACAAAACCGGGATCGTAAAGCTGGAATGTATACCCGAACTGGGACGAAGCTTTCTTCGTCTCTACGAGGTTCTTGTACAGCCTGCCGTTCGGTTCGGTGGTCAGCACTTCCGTGAGCACCTCCATGGCCGGGTAGTCGGCGTGCGAGCCGGGCATAATGTGGTACATGGCCATCAGCATTTGCACATCCCCGGTCCTTTTCAGCTCCACGAAACGCTCGCCATCCTGGGTAGGCTCCACGGTGTAGGATTTCGGCAGGACCCGGGCCGGTTTCGGGATTTTACCAAAATAATCATTGATCAGCGCCAGCGTTTTGGGCTCGTCGATCTTACCCGCCACGGTCAGTACCGCGTTATCGGGCTGGTAATATCTTTTATAAAATGCTTGCAGGTTCTCGATCGGCACGCGCTCGATATCGGAGCGGTTACCGATGGTCGATTTGCCGTAATTATGCCACAGGTATCCTCCCGAAATCACCCGCTGCATGAGAACCCTGAAAGGGCTGTTTTCGCCCGATTCGAACTCATTGCGCACGACACTGAATTCACTGTCGAGGTCTTTTTTGGCGATGAACGAGTTCACCATCCGGTCCGATTCCAGGTCCAGTGCCCATTTCAGGTTTTCGTCCGAGGCTGAAAAAGTCTCAAAGTAATTGGTGCGGTCGTACCATGTCGTACCATTGGGCCGCGCGCCGTGCTCGGTGAGCTCCTGCGGGATGTTGGTATGCTTCGGAGAACCTTTGAATACCAGGTGTTCGAGCAAGTGCGCCATACCGGTTTCCCCGTAGCCTTCGTGGCGGGAGCCTACGAGGTAGGTGACATTCACAGTAATGGTCGGCTTCGAAGGATCCGGGAACATCAGCACTTTCAGGCCGTTTTCAAGATTGTATTCCGTAATCCCTTCCACGGAAGTCACCTTCGTCACTCCTTTCGGCAACTGCTGCGCTTCCGAGGGCATCGCCAGCATCACTGCCAGCATCATTCCCACCAGCGAGCCAGTCCTGAACAAATTTGTTCTTTTAGATTTCATGACCATATTAAAATCAATTAGTTTAGATTTATAATCCTTGAAAATAGTGCACAATATCACATTTACCAATGGATTGGTGACAAATGGCAAAATAATATACGTTGCAACATAATGTCGTATCCGGCATGTACTGGTTGCATCTGAGTTTCAAAAATATCCCTCGGTTAATGCGAATGAATACCATTAAAAAAGCCCCGATCCTGTTTTCCATCCTAACAGCCGCCCTGCTTTCCGCTTGCGCCGGCAATGGCATACCCATTTCTTCCAATACCAAATACCCTATCCAGGTCCTGTACGATAACGAGCCCCTGGAACGCCCTTATTCCGAACTGGCAGTGGTTGAAATCGGCAGCGAGGACTCGCTCACAGCCGACCAGACGAAAGACAAGAGGATGATGTTCCGCGGAAACGACGCCAAAACGAAGGAGCTGCTGACGGCGCGGCTGGTGATGAAGGCACAGAAAATCGGCGCGGATGCCATTATCAATGTCAAATACAAATACTACACGAGTGTAGACAAGGAAGGCTATATGCTGAGCGGGCTGGCCGTGCGGTACCGGGGCGAATGACACTTCTCACAAGATAAACTCACAACCATGCTGTTTACTGCCAAACTATCCGATATGCCCGTCGAGGCGGAATCGAGGGTGATCATCCGTTTTCAGGACTGTGATCCGCTGATGCATTTGAACAACTCCAAATACTTCGATTACTTCTTCAATGCGCGGGAGGACCAGGTTTCCAAATTGTATGGTTTCAGTTTTGAAGCGATGTTCCGCGAGCTGCGTACGAGCTGGGTCGTGTACCAGCACCAGATCGCGTACGTAAGGCCCGCGCGGATCAGCGAGTGGGTGCGCATCACATCCCGCGTGATCTTTTACAATGAGGATACGATGGTGACCGAGTATTTCATGACCAACGACCTCCGTACCGAACTCAAAACCGTGCTTTGGACCACTTCCAAGCATATCAGCATTGCCTCCGGCCAGCGCGTGCCGCACCCGCAGGAAGTAATGGACTACCTCAATGCTACCTGCATGCCGGGGCTCGATTTCCCTAACCTGCATTTCAACGACCGCATTCACGCGATCAAGCAGGAGCTAGCGGCTGGCGCTAGTGCGTAGTTTCTTTTTCCGAGATCAGTTTTCCGGTCGTATCCTTCCGGGTAGAATCAGCAGGTAGGAAAGGGATCCGCACGCCCGGTTTCGGGGCGCGGGTGAAGCGGTTGAAGCTGTGGGTAAACTGCATGCTCACGCCGCCGGTAGTAAAGGTACCGGTGTTGAACATGAGGTTGTTCTGGATATTCCGGTTATAGGCTTTCACGCGCACCGAACCTTTGGCATTCAACCAGTATTCCAATGTCCATTCGCCAAGCAGGGTCGCCGCGTCGTACTGTGATGCACCGGTTTGCGATTGCGTACCGGAAGTGAAGCGGCCGTCGCGCGTGACGCGGAAACGGTCGTTCAGGAAGCGGTACGAAAAGCGCAGTTGCAGGTTGTTCAATGCATTCTGGTCCAGCGAAAGTCCCGAAACGCCCACTTCCAGGTTCTCGTTAATACCCGACGCCCAGCGGCTGATCTGGTTCGAAACGAGCTCACTGATGCTGCTGCCGAGGAAGTTCTGGCTGCCGACGGTTGCCACGCTGCTCTCGGGCAATAACTGGTTCACCACCAAAAGGCTGCTCACCTGCCGGCTCAGTTCCTGCTCATCGGATTTCAGTTTGTTCTGAAATGCTTCCAGTTGGCCGCGATAAGGGCTGAGAGACGGATTATCCAGGATTTTGAGATCATACCGGATCGTCGGCGACATCAGCCGCTCCGACAGGCCGATGGTCACTTCCACCGGGTATCTTCTCGACAATGCATCCCCGCCGTTGCTGCCCAGGTTGTTGGTATTGGGCAATACACCCAGCAGCGACACCATTTGCGTGTACCCTGCCTTCACGTCGAGCTGGGCGCCGTAAGGGTCGCCCGACCAGACAATGCGGCTGCCCGGCTTGATACTGAATTTCTTGTTGATGACATTCTGCAACGTGAAATTGTACTCGCCCTTCTCGATCTCGTAGGTACCTGCCATCGTGAAATCGCCCTGCGTATCGATATTCAGGTTCAGACGCCCGCTCCCGTTTCCGCGCAGAACGTCGCCGGTCTGCCTGTCGAAAATGATTTCGCAGGTCGCATCCGGGGTAAGGTTGAAATTAAAGTCCATTTTGATCCCACCCGCGATCTGGCTGCGTGCAATGGAGTCGACAGGCGCACCGGTCGTGCTGTCCACGCGCGCCATTTTACTTACAAACTGGATATAATCCTGCGTTACCACCTCCGTGGCACCATCCAGCGGAATGTGAATGCGGGTACCCTTGTTACTGGTCACATTGGCTTCGATATTCAGCTTGTCGATCGGGCCGTACACTGCCACCGGACCGGTCACATAGGCCGTTCCGTAGAACATGTCGTTGTCCTTCACAGTGGTATTCAGAATTTTGAAATTGCGAAGGTCGGCATTGAAACCGAGGGAGAAATACTTGAATCCGTCGTGAAAGACCCCTCCGCGAAGGGTTGCCGTATTCCCATCTGCATCCGTAACGAGGATATTGTTGCCGGTGATCTCGCTTTCGGTAAAGTTGATCTTGTCGCTGAATGTAAATACCGATTGCAGGTAATCGAACTTCATCCGGCCCTTATCCACCGTAAGCGACCCTTCCAGAACGGGCGCATCTACCACACCTTTGATCGAAACCACACCTTGCGCTGTCCCGCTGATGTCAGACACCAGCCCTTCCGCGAATGGTTCCAGTGCCTTGAAATCCGCCTGGTTGAAGATCGCTTTCAGGTTCAGGGTGTTGGCTTCGAGTTTCGGGCGGTAGGAGCCTACGAGGCTGAAAACCCGGCGTGCATTCTTGTTCAGCTGGGCGTCGACCTGCAATTCGCTGGAAGTCTGGTCCCAGTCGCCGGTACCGAGCAGGTTCCCGAACTCATACTGGCCGTAACCCAGGCCTTCAATCGCAAGACTGGCATCGAGAATGACGCTGTTGTAAATATCCTTCACTTTGGCCGAGCCGTCCATGATACCCGATAGTTTCGTATTGAAAACCGGGTTCAAGCTGGCCAGTTTGAAGTTCTTGATATCCAGCAAAAGACTCTTCTCCGGATCCTCGGAGGCTGTTCCACTAAGGAAAATGCGCTGCTTTCCGCTTACCAAACCGAGGTTCGACATCGTAATATCATTGCCCACGATCGAAATCAGGCTTTCGGAAGGCACACTCCATTGTTCATCCAGCAAGCTTAGTTTCGAGTTTTTGAAGCCAATATCCAAACCGGCCGGCAGGAACCGGATCTCTCCCGCCAGGTTGGCCATGTTGGTGCTTTTCACCTGATGAATCGCCCCGTTGAAGTCAATATGGTCCACATCCCAGGTCCCTTCGAGCTCCATTTTCTCGGTAGGAACCATCTTGCTGATCTGCTGTTTCTCAGACGTAACGAGAATGGATGCGAGTACCTCGGCGCTGTTCACGAATTTGGAAGTAGTAACATCCACCTCGGCCTTCACAAACTGGTTTTTGCCATAACTCGCCGTATCGGATACCGCATTGAACGTCAGTACCGCCGTGTTGTCCATTTTAAAAATCCCTTCCGCTTTCGCACCCCTGGAAATGTAAATGTCAGGACTGAGGAACGCCAGGAACCGCGACAGGTTATGCGTTTGTACCGAGTAGTCGATCTCGTACCTGCGCGAAAGCATTTTCAGCGGCTTTCTAGCATAGTACTCATTCCTGGTTGCCTCGTTTTCGAAAAAGTATAATTTATATTCTTCCAACACCTGGCTCACGTCCTTCCAGGCTTGCGTGGGCAGGAAATTACCTTCCAGCCTGGCCGTCAGGAACTCGCTGTCGAGCTGTAACCGGCGCTTGCCCGAATGATTTCGGGAGGAAAATTCGAGCGTGTCCACCACCAGGTTCCGCTCCTTGTTGGTCATCACGAGGTACGTATTGAGCAATCTGGCGTCGCCCACCAGTTCGTCCACCGTGTTGCCGGTCACATTCACATTCAGCTGGGTACGCAGGGTAATCGGGTCTTCGCTGAAACCGAGCTCTTTCAGATTAGCCTTTTCGATAATACCTCTGACATCGAACAGGTTCTGCTGTTTCGAAAGGTCGAACTCCCCATCCAGGGTCACCACCAGGTTGCTGTCGCGCGTGCTCACCAGACCATTGAAATACTGATTTTGCAGGTTGCCTCTCAGCCGGATGTTTTTGTAATCATAATTCCGGAAACCCACCCGATGCACCAGCGCGTTCATATCGGCGGAGGCGACCGAAAGCTCCAAACCCTTTCCATACACCTTTCCTTCGAAATCCAGCTCCTGCCAGTTATCCTCGTCTTCAAGCAAAGTACCCAGGTTGAAAGATGTCGTTTTGACCTCTCCCGAATAGGTGGTCGATTTGGCGTCCGCAATGTGGAACACCAGGTCGCCCGACAGTTCGCCCAGTTCCGATGAAGCCGACGCATTCACAGCGAAATCTTCCAATGTACCTTTAAATGTGCCGTCCAGCAGCGTGTATCCAAACTTTTGCAGATCCGGATGCATATCCCATTCCGGATAATACTGCACCAGGTCCACCGGATCGACTTTGGAAGCCGACAAACGGATGTCCATTAACACGCCCTCAATCCTGGGAAGCCCTTTGAAACCGATATCACCGGTCAGGCGGCTGTTTTTACCGAAATGCAGGTCTGTGTTGGAGATCACGAAATCATCCACCTTCCCATTGAAATCACCCGAGATCTGCCAGGTTTCATTTAATCCATCGATATAACTCGAAAACAGTCCCAGATCCCGCGAGTCTACCCTGCTGCCCACCAGGTGCCCTTTCATGCGGATTTTATGGTTAAAATCGCCTAGTTCGCCCGACCGGTTGTAGAAAAATATAACCTCGTCTTTCAAATGCGAATTACCGATGTGCGCATCGAGCTCCTTCAACTCCATTTTCTTCTGGCAAAACAGGAACTTCGTATCCAGGTCATGCATTTCCAGTCCGGTCTGCTTATCGATCGTTTTCAGGTTCCTGGCCCGGAATGCGATCGTATCCCCCTGCACGAGAAAATCACTGAGCTCACCGTAGAGGTGTTTCAAGCTGAAATGGGAATAATCGAACACCCGGGCATCGCGATCGCGCGGCTGCCGGGGATCCTCGTAGCCGAATGTACCGTCGATCACTTTTGCCTTACCGATAATAAAGGGCGTATTGTTTTCGGGTGCATTTGGCGGGCGGGGTACCGCGGGGGCGGTCAGTTCGTTGATGCGGGCAATGAAACCATCGATATTGAGATCGCCCGATTTCGGAACGATTACCAGGTGTACATTCGGCTGGAACACATTGACTTCATCGAGAAATATCTTCTTTGCCGAATCCCGGATAATGTTATTGACATTCAAATTCACATCGAGCCGGCCGACATCGATCATATCCGCGCCCGACGTGTCTTTCACCGACACACCTTCCAGCGAAACTACGTCAAACCATTTGATATTAACCTTTTCAATGGAAATGGGGTATCCCAATTTGGCGGAAATATCGGCTGTGAGATGGCCTACGGCCCAGGTTTGTACCGAAGGGAGCTGTAAGGCGGTGGTAGCAATCCCAAGCGCCAGCAGCACGAAGATGATAACTACGATCAGACCATTACCAAGCGCCTTCAGGAATTTTAACATATACAGCTTCGCAGCGGGATACTGCTTATCTTATTGTTAATGCTTAATTTTGCGAATATTTTTCACAGTATGAATATCCTCGCCATTGAATCGTCGTGCGACGAAACCTCCGCAGCTGTTATAACAAACGGGAATATCCGCTCCAATGTTGTTGCTACGCAACTGATCCACACCCTGTATGGCGGCGTGGTTCCCGAGCTCGCCTCGAGAGCGCACCAGCAACACATTCTGCCTGTGGTGGACAAAGCATTGAATGACGCAAAAATAGCAAAAAAAGACCTGGATGCCATTGCTTTTACCAAAGGACCCGGTTTGCTGGGTGCGCTGCTGGTAGGTACTTCGTTCGCGAAATCGATGGCGCTCGGGCTGGATATTCCGCTGATCGAGATCAACCATATGCAGGCGCACGTACTCGCGCACTTCATTGATAACCCCAAACCCGCATTCCCGTTTCTGTGCCTAACGGTCAGCGGCGGGCATACGCAAATCGTGAAAGTGACCGGCCCGCTCGATATGGAAATTATCGGCGAAACGCGCGATGACGCCGTGGGAGAGGCTTTTGACAAAACGGCGAAACTGCTCGACCTGCCCTATCCCGGCGGTCCGCTGATCGACAAATATGCGGCGCAGGGCAACCCGCAAGCCTACCCTTTTCCGCTTCCCGAAATGCAGGGGCTGGATTTTTCATTCAGCGGCATCAAAACTTCGTTTCTGTATTTCCTGCAAAAACAGGTGCGCCAGAACCCGGATTTTATCCAGGAAAACATCGCCGATATTTGTGCCAGCATTCAGTATACCCTGATTGATATTCTGCTCAAAAAACTAAAAAAGGCATCCCGCGAAACGGGTATCAAGGAAATCGCGATCGCCGGAGGCGTGTCCGCCAACTCGGGATTGCGCAAATCGTTGCAGGAACTCGGGCAACAACTGGGCTGGAATGTGTATATTCCTGCTTTTGAGTACTGCACCGACAATGCGGCCATGATCGCGATCGCAGCACATTACAAATTTGAAGCGGGCGAATTCTGCGACCAGACGGTCAGCCCGCTGGCCAGAATGGAGTTTTAAAGTAATGTATACTAAAAGGATTGTATGAAACACTTTTGCCTGGGCATTCTTTTTCTTTCAATCCTGTCGGCCTACCCGCTTTGGGGACAAAACGCTCGCGTGCTTCGCGACGACCTGTCGATCAAACCTATTTTCCGCATTGCAGGTACCGACACGCAAACCCGGATCGCCTATGACGCATCCGACCAATCGTTTTACACCATTGCCTGGAACGGCGACCTGTTTCATCTGACGCGCGGCAGCTCCGGCGGTTACCAGGTGGAAAGGCTCGCATCCGCGCAAGACCACGGCATCAACTACATGCAAGGGCTTGCACTGCACGATGGCAGCATTTACCTGGCTGGAAATGTGGTGATTACACAAGGTGTTTCGGGCTATGGCAAAGCTGTAAAGGCTAAACTCAGCGGCGGGAAACTCGTTTGGACCGATATTTTCAAAACTGCGGAACACGCCTCTTCCAAAACGCTTTTCGACCACGCATTCAGTGCCATTTGCTTTTCACCAGACGGCAAGGATATGTACATTGCTAGCGGCTCGCGCACCGATCACGGAGAAGTGAAAGATAATGAGGGGCGCTATCCCGGTCTGCGGGAAGTAGCATTGACGGCCTGCATTTTCAAAATACCCGCCAATACCGAAAACCTGCAATTGCCCGACGACTCGGCTGCGCTTGCGCCATACGTACACGTGCGCGGCGTGCGCAATGCATTCAGCCTTGCTTTCGCGGCCAATGGAGACCTGTTCAGCGTCGAAAACTCCGGCGACCGCGACGATCCCGAGGAAATGAACTGGATTAGGCCCGGCTTCCACTACGGATTCCCCTGGGAAATGGGCGGCAACGATACGCCCATGCAGTTTACCGGCTACAAACCGGACGACGACAAGCTTATCAACCGGAATTACACCGCCTATCAGATCGGCGCTTTCCACGACGACAAGCAATATCCCCAAAAACCGAAGAACCTGACTTTTCGCAAACCGATCCGAAATGCTGGCCCCGATGCCGACATGTACCGCGACGCCTCCACCGGGAAGGTGATGGATGCCAGCGAAAACGGTACGACCGTCAGCACATTTACGGCGCACCGGTCGCCGCTGGGGCTGGTTTTTGATGTAAAATCCGCATTGGGAGGGGAATACAAGGGGAAGGGGTTTGTATTGAACTTCCAGGAAGGCTCGGCTGCTTACGGCCCCATGCAAGATCCCGGTCAGGACCTACTGATGCTCGATTTGAAAAAGAATGCCGCCGGAGACGATTACACATTGAATGCGCACCGCATTGCCGCCGATTTTTTCCAGCCTACGGATGCCGCGATCGTCGGTAACAAGCTGTACGTGCTCGAAGGGCAGGGACAAATCTGGGAGATCACCTTCCCGAAAGAGGTAATAACAGGCACTGAGCCGTTACGGGGTGCTTACAGCATTTACCCGAACCCGATCCGCGGTAAAATGCAGATCGAAGGGCCATCCACCCGACAAAACGTCCAAATGACTGTGACCGACATTTCGGGACGCGCGCTGATCCGCGAAAAGAGACAAGTGGATGGGCGCACAGAGCTGGACGTTTCCAAACTTCCGGCAGGCGCTTATGTACTTCAGGTAGAGTCCGGGCAACAACAGGTTACCACTCGTTTTATCGTCAATCCGTGAGAGCATTCACCCTTTTTGCATTGATACTGTTGTCCTCCGCGTGGTTATCCTGCGGCGACTCGCCTGCACCGAACCCTCCGGTGACCGGCGGCAATGAAGCACCTGAGCTAAGCGGATTCTCGCCATTGTCCGGTAAGAAGGGTACTACTGTTAAAATCCAGGGCAAGCATTTCGGAAGCGAAGTTTCCAAAGTTTCACTGCAAATCAATGGCCTGAAAGCGAAGATCAATGCGGTAACGGATACCGAAATCACGGCGATCGTACCGGACAAATGTGGCTTGGGTAAGCTGGTAGTCAATGTGAATGGCAGGGAAGTGACCTCCGGGGCAGCATTCCGATACCTTTACACGGCCGTTACCAGCTATTTCTCAGGAAGCGGGAAAGGGGATGATGGAAGCGACGGAGGCTATGAGGATGGCGCACCGCAACAATCGGCATTCAGGACATTGTATAATATCGTGACCGACAGTAAGGGCGTGATGTTCGCCGCCGACCTCGGCAACTGCATTATCAAACGCATTGAAACCGACGGCCGCACTTCCACCATTGCAGGAACGCCTGATGCGTCCGGTTTCAAAGACGGCAAGGTGAACCAGGGCCTTATGAAATTCCCTATTGGCCTGGAAACCGCACCGGATGGGTCCATTTACGTGGCCGACCATAAAAATAACGCGATCAGGAAAGTCTCCCCTGACGGAATGCTGACAACCGTCGCCGGCGGACCCGAGCGTGAAGGGCTGGTGGATGGCGACATTTCGGTGGCGCAATTTAAAGCACCCTACGGCGTAAAACTGGACAACACAGGAACGCTATGGATCTGCGACACTGAAAATGGGGTGATCAGGAAACTCTCCACCGACGGCAAAGTCACCACATTTGCCGGCAGTACACCTGGCTATGCCGACGGCAAGTTATCGGAAGCTAAATTTTATATGCCCGCCCACCTGAATTTCGATCAGAACGATAACATGTTCATCGCCGACAAGCACAACCATTGCATCCGGAAAATAACACCCGACGGCACGGTCACGACATTCGCCGGTGTGGCCACCAAGCCGGGCTATCGCGACGGGGAGGCTGGCCAGGCGATGTTCAACCAACCCTGTAACATTCAGATTGATAAACTGGGTAACCTGTACGTAAACGATTTGTACAACCATTGCATCCGCCTCGTGTATCCGGACGGGTACGCGACCACGCTCGCCGGCAAGGGCGGGACCGGAGGCTACCAGGAAGGTCCGGGAGAAAATGCGCTTTTCAAGTATCCGCAAGGGTGTACTTTGGACAAAGACGGAAATCTTTTTGTTACGGATTCAGCTAACCAACGTATACGCAAGCTGACCATCGAATAACTATGGCCATGACATTGTCAGAAATCTGGGTTTATCCCGTAAAATCCCTGGGCGGAATCAGGCTCAGCAAAGCATTAACCGAAGAAAGAGGACTCCAATACGACCGCCGCTGGATGATCATCGATGATGAAAATGTATTCATCACCCAGCGGGTACATCAAAGAATGGCACTGATAGACGTCGCATTGCTGGAAGACGGCCTGAAAATTTTCGTCCGTACCGATCCGAAAGACTTTGTACTCGTCCCCTACCTACCGGTAACCGCATTGCCGGTAACAGTAAAAGTCTGGGACGATACCGCCGAAGCCCTCACCGTTTCCAACGAAGCCGATGCCTGGCTCAGCCGCCATCTTGGCCTCGACCTACGGCTCGTGATGATGCCCGATTCCACCGAAAGAAAAGCAGACCCGCGCTATGCCAAACACGATGAAAATGTGAGCTTTGCCGACGGCTTCCCGTACCTGGTCATTTCCCAGGCTTCGCTGGATGATCTGAACAGCCGCCTCGCCGAGCCGATTGAAATGCGCCGTTTCCGGCCCAATTTCGTCATCAGCGGTACCGAACCATTTGCCGAGGATGAGTGGAAGCACGTTACCATCGGCAACCTCCGTTTCGAGTTTGTAAAACCTTGCGCGCGCTGCGTGCTCACAACCATTAACCCCGAAACTTCGGAAAAAGGGGCCGAACCGCTCAAAACGCTGGCAACCTACCGGCGTAGTGGCAATAAGATATTATTCGGGCAGCATGTGACCGCCCGCGATGCAGGCGAAGTGAAGGTGGGCGACCAGATTACGATCCTTGAATAGCAAAAAAGCTCCGCGATCTATCAGCGGAGCCTTTTTGCTACATTGTAACTTAATTTCAAAGCATATAGCCTAAGGCCGTACAGCTTACAGCCCCAAACTCACGATTGGGCCTCCGTTTCGCTCGCACCGGTGGTTTGGAACGGGCTCTTCATAATGCCCCTTTCCGAATTGCGGATAAAGTTGATGATCTCGTCGCGTTCGTCCGAGGGCGCCATTTCAAGCTCGATCTTCTGAAGTGCTTCCGCATTGTTAAGTCCCTTCATATAGACGTAGCGGTAGATATTCTGGATGTCGATGATCTGCTCGTTCGTAAATCCTCTTCTTCGCAGCCCCACAGAGTTGATACCCACGTAAGAAATGGGTTCGCGTGCAGCTTTTGTAAACGGAGGAACATCCTTCCGCACCAGCGAAGCACCCGATACGAACGCATGAATACCGATTTTGACAAACTGGTGTACCGCACTCAATGCACTCACAATGGCCCAGTCGCCCACATGGACGTGCCCTGCCATTTGCACATTATTACCAATGATGACGTTATTCCCAACCCGGCAATCGTGCGCCACGTGAGCGTAGGCCATGATCAGGCAGTCGGAGCCTACCACGGTTTTCCAATGCTCCTCGGTACCCCGGCTGATCGTCGCATACTCGCGGATGGTCGTATTGTCGCCGATGACGGTAAGCGTGTATTCATTGTTGTATTTCAAATCCTGGGGCGTGGCCGAAACGACAGCACCGGGATATATCTTACAGTTTTTACCAATCCGCGCACCTGAATTGATTACAGCGTGTGATCCTATCCAAGATCCTTCCCCGATCTCAACATCGGCATGGATCATTGCAAAGGGTTCAATGTCTACATTCTGAGCAATCTTAGCGTCAGGATGGATATATGCTAATGATTGAGTCATTTTTTCTTTACCAGGCTTGCTATCATATCGGCTTCACACACCAGCTGTCCGGCTACGTATCCCCGGCCACTCATTTTGACGATCCCCCGTTTCATCGGAGAAGTGAATTCGCATTTAAAAATAACGGTATCCCCCGGGAAAACATTACGACGGAAACGGCATGCGTCGATTCCAATGAGGTACGGCCAATAGTTGTCCGGATCGGGAACGCTGGACAATACCAGAATTCCACCCGTTTGCGCCATCGCTTCCAATTGCAAGACGCCGGGCATTACCGGGTTACCCGGAAAGTGTCCGAGAAAAAATTGTTCGTTGATCGTCACGTTCTTCACGCCTACCACGCTGTTTTCGTCCAATGCAATGATCTTGTCGATCATCTGGAACGGATAGCGGTGCGCCAGCAACTGGCCGATTTGATTGATATCGAAGACGGGCGCTTTGTTGGGATCGTATTGCGGAATATCTCCCTTACCCGATTTGATCAGTTTTTTGATCTTTTTAGCCAAAGCCACATTCGCAGCGTGTCCCGGACGTGCCGCCAGGATTTGCGCTTTAATGGGGCGGCCTACCAATGCAAGGTCCCCAATGAGGTCGAGCAGTTTATGGCGCGCCATTTCATTGGAGTAATGCAGGTCTACATTATTCAGGATGCCTTTCGACTTATCCACGCTCACCTTCGGCTTGTTCAAAAGCTGCGACAGATGATCGAGTTCGCCATCCTGCACCTCGCGGTCCACGATTACGATGGCATTTGTAAGGTCGCCGCCTTTGATCAGGTTTTGCTTGTACAATGCTTCCAGTTCGTGCAGGAACACGAATGTCCGGCAAGATGCGATATCGTCTTTAAAAAGGGTAATATCATTCAAAGAAGCGTGCTGGCTGCTGATCACCGTCGAGTTATAGTCGACCATCACGGTAAGGCGGTAGTCCGAAAGCGGCAATGCCACCAGTTCGGTATCCTTATCCTTATTCTTATAATGTACGTATTCCGGAACTTCGAAATAATTACGGTAGGCATTTTGCTCTTCGATACCGGCGTCGAGCAATGCATCCACGAATTTGATCGAGCTGCCGTCCATGATCGGGGGCTCGGGGCCGTCGAGCTGGATCAGCACGTTATCGATCTGCAAACCTACCAGCGCGGCAAGTGTATGCTCCACGGTGTGGATCCTCGCGCCATTCTGCTCGATGGTCGTACCGCGGGAAAGATCCACCACATTATCAACATCTGCATCAACAATGGGCTGGTCGGGTAAATCAACACGTTGGAACTTGTACCCGTGGTTGGCAGGTGCCGGCACGAATGTCATCGTAGCGACAACCCCGGTATGTAAACCCACTCCAGTGACGGATACAGACTTAGAAATGGTTTGTTGTTTTTCGTTCATTATATCTATTTCCTTTTCTAAATAAGGTGCTTCCGGATGGCCCGTATTTACTGAAAATCAGACGTTTCCTGTTTTCTTTCCAGGTCTTTCAGTCGTTCTTCCAGCTCAGGCAGCCTCCGCACCAGTGCCATGGACCGTAAATGTTCGTTCAGGTCCCTGGCCGGGGAGCCCGACAGCGACAGGCCTTCCTTTTTGATGGATTTGCCGAGTCCGCTTTGAGCCCCGATCTTGGTATTGTTTGCTACCGTAATATGCCCTACCAACCCAACCTGACCGGCAATTACACATTGCTCGCCAACCGTGGTGGAACCGGACACGCCCGACTGGGCCGCAATTACGGTATTTTTTCCAATCTCTACATTATGTGCGATCTGAACCAGGTTATCTATTTTCGCTCCCTGGCGGATTATCGTCGAGCCCATCGTCGCGCAGTCGATCGTCGCATTGGAACCGATGCTGACATTATCCTCGATGATGACATTTCCAAGCTGCGGGATCGTTTTATAGGTTCCATCCGCCTGCGGTGCGAAACCGAATCCGTCGCTGCCGATCACCGTATTCGCGAAAATCGTCACATTCTTACCGATCACCGTGTTGTCATAAATTCTCACACCGGGATGGATCACCGAATAATCGCCTACCTCTACCCCGTCGCCGATCCAGGCCTGGGGGTAAATCTTCACTTCCTTTCCGATAATGCAATTCTTTCCAATATAGGAAAATGCGCCGCGGTAACAGTCCTCACCCGTCTGGCTGTTTTCGCCAATGAAACTAGGCTGCTCCACCCCCGTCTTGCGGCCGGCGAGGCGTTTCTGGTATTCTTCCAGCAGGATCGTGAAGGCGGTATAGGCGTTGTCGACGTAGATCAACGTCGCTGAAATATCTTTTTTGGGAGTAAAATCTTTATTGACAATTACTGCCGAAGACTGTGTGGAGTAGATATAATGCTCGTATTTGCTGTTGGCCAGAAAAGATATACAACCCGGCAGGCCCTCTTCAATTTTTGCAGCCGAATCAATTGTAATCTGATCATTTCCAACAACAGTTCCATTCAGCATTTGAGCAATCTCGCTGACAGTAAATTTCATATTTTATCGGCTAATTTCGGGTAATAGTATTCGAGTACGTCGTAAAAAATATTAATTCGGCTTTTCTTTTTAGCGTCCTGATTAACCACGCAAAGATACATTTTTACCCCAACATACATAGTACTTGCGTACAATCTTAGTCAGGGCCTCGATGGTCGGAATGTCGGATGCATCGGCAATATCCAGCAGATTCCCCTTTTTCATTTTCACCCGGATCGGGTCCTGTTCCTTCGCATAGGCCCAGTTGGTCGTCTCACCGGTGATCAGGAAATACTTCATATCGGTTTCGGAAATCCCGCGGGCCGTCAGCCGTTCACGCAGCGGCGCCAATACCTCCTCCCCGGGCGGCTCATCGAAAAAGCTGATTTTAAACAGGTTTCTGTCCAGGAGCATCAGGCACAAGGTCGACAGAACCGGGTCGGGGTGCGTTTTCCATCCTTTTACAGATGCCCATACGTCGTTATCGTCCAATCCGTTGAATGCAGCCAGCAGATCCGGCTCATTATCAAAATCTGCGAGTGTAAAACGGTTATGCAGAAACAATGCGAAATCGGGCGTGGCAAAAAGCTGCTCTCCCGCCGCCGCGAGCTCACGGGCGCGCTGCATAATTTGCGTGAGCATAGCCTGTGCGCTCAGGAGCGTCTTGTGCAGGTATACCTGCCAGTACATGAGCCTGCGTGCATGCAGGAAGTTCTCAATACTTAAAAGGCCTTTTTCTTCCACTACCAGCTGGTCGTGACTGATATCCAGCATTTTGATCAGCCTGTCGGCACCGATAGAACCTTCGATCACACCCGTGTAAAAACTGTCCCGGTTCAGGTAATCCATCCTATCCATATCCAGCTGGCTGGAAATCATCTGGTGGTAAAATCTGCGGGGATAGGTACCTTCAAACATCTGGATCGCAATATCGAGCCGGCCATTCAGCTGGCGGTTGAGGTCCTTCATCATCACCAGGGTAATCGCCTCATGCGGGACGCCGGGAAGCACCACACTTTCCAGCACATGAGAAAACGGCCCGTGGCCCAGATCGTGCAGCAGAATGGCTGCCTGCGCGCCCTCCGACTCCGGCTCCCACACCATATGGCCCTTTTCCTGCAACGTCCGCAACGCCTGGCTCATCAGGTGCATGGCGCCCAGCGCATGGTGAAAACGGGTGTGCAATGCGCCGGGATAAACGATATCGGCCAGGCCAAGCTGCCTGATCCTCCTGAGCCGCTGAAAGTAAGGATGGTCGACCAGATCGTAGAGCAGATCCGACGCTATCGAGATAAATCCGTAGACCGGATCGTTGATGATTTTCCTTTTATTCAAAATCAGTTTTTTGGCAAAAGTAATAAACAACCAACGGACAAAAGAAGCTAATCTTATTGTATTCGTTTGGAGAATTGAACCTATTCGCTAATTTTGCAACCCAAACGGAACTTTGGAAAAAGGGCCTATAGCTCATTCGGTTAGAGCAACTGACTCATAATCAGTAGGTGCCTGGTTCGATTCCAGGTGGGCCCACTTGAAAATCAAGGACTTAGCGAAATTCGCTAAGTCCTTTTTCATTTATGTGCAATACAATGTGCAATACAAATTTGGTTATTTGCATAGGATCAATTGAGTGCACTGATATATTTTTATTCCACGAGTTTTTTTGATTCGATAATAAACTTCACTTTAATAGTTTACTGGTAGACTTATTTAGGGTCCTTTTGCCAATCTTTTTTGAATGCCTTATTGATATTTTTGTCCTCCGCACGACACACAGAGCCTGTCGTTAATCGATACTGAGATTTTTAGCTAAAATTCTCAGCGTACAAATTTTTAATTGTTCTTTTTGTTCGCTATTTTTGATTGTTCACTGAACGCGAACACCTAAATAAAACGAACAAATGATTCTTGCAGAAAATGAGATTGTCGGAAGGGCACTGAGAAACCTAGAAGAAAATACCGGTATTACTGGTCATTGGACTTCTGTGCAAAACCCACATATATCCGAGACCGATGGTGAAACAAGAATAACTATGAAAGAAACCACGGTTACTTTTAATACCGAGGTAAAACGCGAATTTCGCGACTACCAGCTAGACAAACTAATTCGTCAAGCTGAACTGAATAGACCGTTTATGCTTATTGCAGATAAGATTTATCCGGCGCAGAAGCAGCGTTTGCGCGAAAACGGAATTGCCTATCTGGATACTGCAGGGAATATTTACATCTCCAACGGCAATTTACTGTTATGGCTGGATGGTCAAAAACCAGTGCATATCGGCGCCGATACAAAAACAAATCGGGCCTTCACCAAAGCCGGCCTTAAAGTAGTTTATGCTTTCTTACAAAATCCAGAGGCTGTAAATTTCACGTACCGTGAGATTGCTAGTTTTGCCAAGGTGGCACTGGCAACAATAAACGAAGCCATATTGTCTTTGAAAGAAACCGGGCATATTGTGCAGGTTAATAAAAACCGCATGGTACTCAGTAACAAAAGAGAGTTGCTCGATAATTGGATAATAGGATATCAAAATATATTAAAACCTTCCTTATTATTAGGAACTTACCATTTCGCAGCAAGCGACCAATGGAAGCAAGTGGAGTTGCCTGCAACAGCTGTTTGGGGTGGTGAACCAGCAGGCGATCTTGAAACCGCCCACCTGAATCCCCAACAATGGACTATTTATACTGCCCAAGCCAAGCTCGAGTTAGTAAAAATCCTAAGGCTTGCCCCCAAGCCTGATGGTAACTTAAATGTCTACAACAAGTTTTGGATGGACATCGCCGTGTATCCAGACAACCTTGTGACTCCCGAACTGATAACTTACGCTGACTTGGTGATCACCGGAGATGCAAGATGCATTGAAACAGCAAATATTATTTACGAAACAAAGCTCAGTAGGATATTTGATCAGCCATGAAACACACAGAATTAAAGAATGTCTTTGACACATTAGAGAAAGCTTTTACTGAACTTTCCATTGACTATTACCTGATTGGAGCCTTAGCAAGACAGATATGGTACGAAAGAGCTCAAATAAAATTCAGAACAACCAGAGATGTAGATTACGCCATTCTAGTAGGCAGTCATCAAGAATATGAAACTGTTAAGCAATACCTAATCAAAAATGAAAATTACTTACCAATCAGGGAAAATACATTTGTACTGATATCGCCAGACGGATTTCAGGTTGACCTACTTCCATTCGGGGAAATTGAATCCCAGGGAAGTGTAAAGATTGAAGGGATAGGTATGACCACAATCCAGATAAGCGGGATGAAAGAAGTTTATGAAAACGGGACAGAGATTGTTAACCTTGAAACAGGAAACACCTTCAAGGCCGCTACATTAATTGGAATTGTTCTTCTGAAACTTGTAGCATATGATGACAGACCTGAACGAAGACAGAAGGACGCCACGGATATTGGCAACATCTTAGTAAATTTTTTCGATATGCATCAAGATTTAATATACTCCAATCATCTTGACATGTTTGATGAACAAGAACGTACACTAGAAAATATATCAGGAATCGTGCTAGGTAGGGAAATAAAAAAGATTGTCTTATCCAATGCAAACCTGATAGATCGATCGAAAAGAATTTTAATTGATCATATCAATTTTGGAGAAGAGAGTATTTTTACTCAGTTGATTGCCAAAGAAACCGGAAAAGAAATTGATTTGATAATCGGATACCTTCGAGATATTCTCTGGGGATTTGAAAATCCATCAAAACCTGTTGACTAGCATCATGGGAGAAGTTAATTCTCCAAAATACTAAGCTCATATCAGGATGCTATTGAAGATAATGCGCTTTCGGATTGAAATCTATGATCTGGAAAATCAGTTAACGGATTGCTATCTTTTCTGCTGCCAAGCCTTCCAAAAACCGGAGCCAATACCTGGTCATATTTACCAGGCGGGTTATTACGTTAATAGAAATTATTCCGGCTAATATGAAAATTAACAGAAAATTTTCCAGAGAACGGCGCACAGGTACCGTATTAATCTCAAATTTCAGTAATACATTCCCTTTATCAACCAAGAATTATCGTAAGTAAGCCAATTTCAATATCTAATGGATCACCGTCAGTCAGAAAACATACAGATGTGTAGATTCGGTAAAATTGACCAGGTGAATACGTTCCGGGCTGAACAAATCATTCTGGTTCAGATTGAACACCATTGTCTTTCTTTTCGCCAACGAATTATCTCGGTAATCTCACACTATGACTTCTGGTTGCTCATCTACACGGAATCAGGTCGTCCAAAACAATGAATTTTCCACTCAAAGAAAACGGAAGCCAGAAAAGTTCTGCACTCATCGTAAAGCAACCATCCTTTTCTGATTCAACGGTTTTCCAACCAGTTTAAGAACTGCACGGATTTTTCCTTTCCGACTATCAGTTTTTCCGGAGTAGGTATACTGAGTCGGACAAATAATTTCCGGCCAAAATAGTGTTCTACCTCCTTGACTGCGGAGTAATTGATTAAATATTGCCGGTTTACTCTGAAAAACTGGCTCTCGGCTAAAAGGTGATGGACCTCATCGAGCGGTTGGTTCGCCTGGTATTGCTGTTGGTCAAAGGTCATTAACATAGGTGTTTCATCCTTGATGAAAAAGAAGGCAATTTTCTCCGTTAGTAGGGTAACATATTTGTTGTCTTTAAAAACCAAAAATCCTTTTTTGCCATTGACACCTATTCGCTCCAGCAAAGCCTCGAAATCAGGCAAGGCATTCTCACGAGTTTGAAAAAAGTTTTTTAAATTAACTACCTTTTGCACCGCTGCCGCTACACTTTCTACCGAAAATGGTTTCAGTACATAATCAACACCATTCGATTTGAATGCCTCCAGTGCGTATTCATCATAGGCTGTACAAAAGATAACGGGGCACCTAACATTGACTTCTTTGAATATTTCAAAGCATAGCCCGTCTGCCAACTGCACATCCATAAAAATTAAATCAGGGCTTTTGTTTTGCGATAAGTGGCTGACAGCGGTTTCTATGCTCGCTATAGTGGCTTTAATGCGGGCAGTTGGAAGTATGGATAAAATCAACTGTTTTAACGCCTTAGCTGTTTTGATTTCATCTTCGATGATTATGATATTCATATATTAAGGGAAGTTTAACTGTAAATAAGTGCTGGCTTTTCTCAACTTCTATCTGATTTTGAGCAAGATGCAAGTAGCGCTGGTTGATATTTTCAAGCCCCATGGCAGTTGAAATCTGAGCTGTCTTTTTCAACTGCAATTTATTTTCAATTATCAACTTATCCCTCTTGATATACAATCTGATCTTCAAAGGATGTTCAAAAGACACAACGTTATGTTTGATGCAGTTTTCTACGAGTAACTGTAGCGTAAACGGCGGAATGAAAATCGGGACGGATGTTATATCAATCTCATCTGAGAGGTCAATGCCATCTTCAAACCGTGCCTTTAATAAAAACATGTAAGCGTGAAGGATACTCAATTCCTCTGAAAGGGGTATAACATCCTGCTTTCTGTTTTCCAGCGTGAACCGGTAAAAATCAGATAGTTTAAGAATAAAGTCAACGGAATGCGGATCGCCGATCTCAACCATGGATTTAAGCGTATTCAAGCTGTTAAATAGAAAGTGAGGGTTTACCTGCTGCTTAAGCAGCTCATACTGGGCGCCTAACTGATCAGATTTAACCCTTTCTAATTCCATGCCTATCAGCTGTGTCTGGTAACTTTGATAAAGCAAGTGCAGGAACATATATATTGTCAGGTTAATGAGCACCCCCCGAAATTCATACATCATGATCATGGATTGAAAATGATAATGTGGGAACAGTAGCTGATGCATAATGACCAGTAACAGCATTAACCCTACACCCAGCAAAAGGCTGTATAACAGCCTGAGATTAAAGAACCGGTTTTTGAACTGTGAATTGGAGTATTTGGGAAGGCTGTAAATATTGAAGTACCAGACAAATAAGGTAAACAAGAATGCAACCGATGAATCAACTGCGAGCTCAGTAAATGTAATGTGAAGCTGGAGGATCTTAGGTACCGATGCCAACACTCCCATAAACAGCGCGCTACACCATATAATCCTGGCTGGTACGCGAAATACCAATTTGGTGTCAGAGTTATGTAATCTTGTTTGGATCATGGCAGGCGCATTTCCTGGTGTATAAAGTCTGACTACCCATTGAAGAGATTATCAAGAAGAATAGTTTTCTTTTCGCTATTGTCTATCAAAAGGATATGGAGATATGACTGGGTATCTGTGCTACCAGTCAAAGTATTGACCAGGCCAGTGGACTGTCCGCTATATTTCCCCGAATCATCCGCTTTAAAAGAATTGATTTCATAATCGGCGGTGTAAGGGGCCTTTGTCGACCTTGACAATGCCAGTGTATATGAACGACCTGGCTTTAATGCGCTGAAGTTCTGTTCAACAAGATCTGCCAGACCGATGCTTCTCACTGAAAGCCGTCCCGAGGCCTTGTCGCCTTTCACCAAACTCTTCAGCATCACTACCTGGGTGGCCGCCGTATCAGAAAGCATTTTAAGGCCCTCTCTATTTTCGGTGTCCGTCACTGCATGTCCCGCATAAACCAGGGCCTGAGGGCTTTGTCCGATCTGAATGGTGCTGGTTACCTGCATCTTTTGCAAGTCAATCGCCTGCACCTTGTCTTCGAATTCCAATCCTACATACAATAGCTTGCCGTCTGGCGAGGGCCACAAGCCATGCGGCAGCGCTCCTACTTCAATCGTTTTTATTAACGTGAAATCACGTTGGGCATCATATATCTTGACTTTGTTTTCTGCTCCGACCGTAGCGAGCATCAATAGCGTATTGTTGACGACACTGAAAGTCACATGGTTGGTAACCGCACCACTTTCGACGACTTTTGATACGTCCATGGTTTTAGTACTGAGTACCGTGATTTTCCCGGAATCCTTGTGTGTCATTGCAATCCACTTCCCATCCGGACTGGTAAATATATTCGGGGAGAAAGGGCTGGTGACAGCTATCCGTTTAACCACTTCAAAACTTGCAGTGTTGATGATATCAACCTGTGGAGTAAAACTCGAACAAACATACGCGAGTTTTCCATCCTGCGTGAAGCTGACCATGCCCGGACCGTCGGCTACCGGTACCCGTTTGACCTCCTGCATTTTGCTCACATCAATAACGCTGATGTAAGCCTCTCCGCGAACGGAAATCCAAAGCTGCTTGCCGTCAGGTGTAAATGTTGGTTCATGGGGAGCCCTGCCAACATAAATTGTTTTAAGTACCTTGTTATTTTCAGTAGAGATTAGCGTTACTGAATTGGAACCGATAGATACAACAGCCAGTAATTTTTTCGGCTGGAAATGCCTTAATCCATGTACGAGTGCCTGCCCTTTATACAAAGGACTTAATACATTTGTAAAAGGTTTTCCTAACACTATTTCGCCCAGGAGCTTATTTTGGGAAGGGTCAATTACGGAAACGGTGTTGGAAACCTGGTTAGCGGTATAAACCCTGTCTTGAGAGTAAGGGCTTTGCGACATGGCAGCGTAGCTGGCAAATGTAAGGGAAAATAGAAACGGGAGTGTTTTAGTCTTCATGTGTTTACTCGTTTAAAAAGGCGGACATTTGTTCAACTTCAATTGATTCGGACGCAATAATCTGTTTGGCAAAAGCACTTGTTTGCTGGTCCCTGCTAAAACTGATTGCTGCTTTTGCCATATCAATAGCGGCCTGATGATGGGGTATCATGATCCTGGCAAAATCATGGTCTGTATCAGTTAGAGCAGTGGGGTCTGGCATCCGTTCCATCATCAGATGCATGGTCTGAGCCATCGATTTATCAAAACCCGTTGGGTCAATAGCGGGTGACTTCTCAGGTGCCTGCACAAGCCATAGCTTCATTTTTTGCAGCTCATTTGTCTGCTCGGCAAGGATGCTTTTTGCCAGCTGAATCATCACGAAGCTTTTGCCATACTTAATTTGGTAGTTAGCCATAGCGATAGCGCCTTCATGATGTGGTATCATCTGGGTTATAAATCCGGTTTCGACACTGATAGACCCGCCGGCAGCTTCCATTTTTGTCATCATAGTATCCATCATGGCCATGAAGGGGTTTTTCTGGGAATGCCCTGCATGTTCGTGCATGGATAAATGCTGGGCGGATGTACTCTGAGGCAGCAATAACCACACAGAAAACAGGAAAAGCAGGGTTCGGAAAAGCGAAGTATCTTTCATAAAATATATTTAAGTTTACGAAATAAAGCCCTCTTCTCATTAGAAATAAGCCACCCCAGGCTCAATTGGACTATTAAGCCGGTGAAGTTGCCATTTTTCAGGGGGAATAATATTGATCGTGTAACTATCGCCAAATGCGATGGTCCAAGATTTATTTAGTCAAAAATGGCCAGCATAAATTTACTTTGATTATAATTACAGATATCGATACAACCGCGTTGCCAAGTTTTTCTCCAAATCCAAATTCAACGAGATTTAAATGCTTGCATGCTAATATTGATGGTAACTGTTACTGGAGGCCAGGCCGCTTTCACAAATCGGCGGTTCCGCGGTTACACGACTGCTTTATTTGCCATAATTATCTCCCTGTGTTGATTGCCACATTTCTCCATCACACGGAGCACCTCCGTAATTCTGAAACAATACTTGGTCAATGTATATTCTATTTTGACCGGGGACTCGCTAACGATTGACCGCTTGAGTAACAGATTATCCTCCAAGGGTTTTAATTCCTTTCAAAGCACCCTATTCTTGGTCTTTGGTATAGAGATTAAGATATCTGTTACCGTGATAGATGGAAATGATAACAGGCAACTTCCACTTTCCGCCAAGCACGAATATTGTATCTTGTACCGATTTAACCTTGTATTGAAAATCCTTTCCTCGTTTACCTCTATTTTAAGTATTATTTAGTATCAAAACTATACTATTCTGTCATACTTTTGAAGATATTGGTTTCTCGTTTTTTTAACTGAAGTTCGTTCCTATGGCTAGAGAATTCGGACGGGTTGACCATATGATTCCGTGGCAGATTGACCATCACCTGAGTATTACTAACCATACGCTAAATTATTATCAATAATTTACTTAAACTGGTCAACTCCGATCGAAACTACCTGTCATCAACTTCCGAATTGGGTGATCAATGGCTCTGAATTCTCCGATATGGAATGGTAATCTATCATAGCAGGATTGTTCCGGGGGAGCTTGTGGCGTATGGCAATTGAAGGTGAAAATATATTAAGCACCGAAGAACTTATTACGGACAGTAGATTAAGAATACGCAAACTGGTACAAAGCCAGGCTGGAAAATTGTATCTGCTTTCCTATGAAATAAATGGAAAGGTTATTAGAAATAAGAACAGCACGAATTGATATTAGCATATGTTAGAGCTCATCTTCCGAAGCCTGCCCAAGTAAGGATTTGCTAGTTCGAAAACGAACAGTAAAAGGTCTGTTTGTATGATAGCCGAATTACTTACCAACCCTTTTGCTTAAAAACTGGTCCAGCTGTTCGCCGTGAAGGTTCAGGGCAATGATATATCCTTTTTGATCCACTAACACGTTGAAAGGTATTCCTTCAAGCTGATAGGTTTTGGCGACCGGGGATGTCCAGAATTTCAGATCGCTTACCTGTGTCCATGGCAAGTCCAGTTTTTTAATAGCCCTCTCCCAGGCATCTTTTTTACTATCCAGAGAAACTGCATAAATATCCAGATTAACACCCGTTTGAGATGGGTGATGGTATTTTGCATATAACTTTTTGAGCTCAGGTTGCTCCTGAACACACGGGGCACACCACGATGCCCAAAAATCTACCAATACCAAATTACCCTTCATGGACGAAAGAGATACCATTTTACCACCGGGGGTGGGCAGCACGATTTCAGGTGCCAGATCCCCTACTTCTATTGGTTTTTGAGCCAATGATCTTTCCTGATTCAGGAAAAAAAGCAAGCTTGCAAAACCAATAAATAATTTAATATTGCGCATTTCAAAATCCTTTTTATTGTACCGGATAATTCTTATCGATCCAGTCCGTTTTAATATTTTTGGGGATATTCAACAATCTGGCCTGCGTAAAGCCTTGTTCTTTAACAGCTTTAAATGCAGGTCTGACATTGGGGCATTTAGCAAACGGGCAGCAACCACAGTAAATAACAACCTCGCGGTTTTTATCCTGGGTCGAAAGAATCTTTTCCAGTTTTTTGATATTGTCCTTTTCACTTCCGGGGCCTGCATCCAATGAGCCAGGAATAACAGCCTGCGGCCCAACATTAATGATCAGCGGTTTCTTTTTTCCACTGTCGTTAATCTGGTCAGCAAGTTCCTGGGTAGGTTTCAGCTCTGAATCTGTCCAAGGCTCGGCAGTGGTTTGCGCCAGCGTTGTCAACCATGACAATGCCATGAAAAGAAATCCCAAAATGATCGATAATGTTTTTCTACGTATCATTGTTTTGTTTGTTAATTGTTAAATCAAAAAAGTCGTCGAGGACAACTATGATAATATGATGGCTAAACTATTGTAATAATGGATCCACTATCTGGCGATTTTAAATAGCCGAAGCAAGTCAGCTCTTGACCCAACAAGGCGAGTTCCTTCTCAAAATCTCCTGCTTTTTCATTACAAACAGCGACTAACAAACCGCCACTGGTCTGTGGATCAGCGAGGATGTATTTTTGATAATCCGTTAAGTCTCCAACTTTATGACCATAACTCTCCCAGTTCCTTTGAGTACCGCCAGGAAAACAACCTTGTTCAATATAGTATGATAAAGATTTAATAACCGGCACTTTGTTAAATTCAATTACTGCTGATAATCCGCTACCTTCACACATCTCTGACAAATGTCCCAGCAAGCCAAACCCGGTCACATCAGTCATCGCCTTTACCGCCTCCATCCGGCCAAATTCCTCACCAAGTTTATTGAGCGTTACCATGCTTTTTAACGCAATTGCCGCATCCTCTTCAAGCAGAATCCCTCGTTTCTGTGCTGTCGATAAAATCCCTACGCCCAATGGTTTGGTCAGGTACAAACGGCAACCTGCTGTTGCTGTGGAATTTTGTTTGAGCGATGTTATATCCACCATGCCGCTTACGGCCAGTCCAAAAACTGGCTCAGGACAATCGATGCTGTGGCCTCCTGCCAGCGTAATACCCGCTTCTGCGCACACCGCCCGGGAACCTTCAAGCACTTTTTGGGCTACTTCAGCAGGAAGTTTGTTAATAGGCCATCCCAGGATCGCTATAGCCAATACCGGCTTGCCACCCATTGCATACACATCGCTGATCGCATTCGCTGATGCGATGCGACCAAAGTCATAGGCATCATCCACGATGGGCATAAAAAAATCCGTTGTCGAAATGAGTACCGTGCCGTTACCAAGATCCAGTACGGCGGCGTCATCCCGCTTGTCATTCCCCACCAAAAGCCGCGGATCTGCCTGATGTAAGATCGGGCTATGCAAAATTTTATCTAAAATGGCCGGGCTTATTTTACATCCGCATCCTGCACCGTGGGAATACTGCGTCAACTGTATGTCTATCGTCTCCATAAATTATAATTCCTGCTGCGTTTCAGCAATCGAACTGGCGAAATTAAGAATCCTTTTTGCATTTTCTGATTTGTCCTCACCAGCCAGCTCCAGGGTAAAAAGCCGGTTTACATCTCTTTTCTGCAAACTGCTCCGGTAGGTTTTATCGTAATAAACCAATACCAGCCGGATAAAATCAGCCATCCGGTTTTCTCTGATCGCGGCTACTGCCTGTGTCGTCTGTAACGGCCCCAGCCGTTTGCGGATCCGTTCGGTGCAGGCTACCAGAAAATCCTTGTCCAACTCTCCATAATCGACCACCAACTCACGGACACGCTGATCCAGCGCAATCTCCAGATTAATCAGGGCGGCATTTTTCATCTGCTCCCAAAATGTTCTTGGAATTGATAATCTACCAATATTGAGATTTTCATCTTCAATCCACATCGGGCGGGAAAAATTCAGGTCTTTTAATTGTTCTGCCAGATTATTTTCAAATTGTTCCTGGGACGGCTGGATCATGCTATTCATCGTTCCATAGGAAGAACCCTGATGCCGGGCAAGATCTTCAAGGTCTATTACCTGTTCTCCCATTTTTCGGAGCTCATGCAGTAATTTCGTTTTTCCTGATCCTGTCATGCCACCGAGTATCCGGACCGACCGACGCTGTGCAAACAAACGGTGGGTCCATCTACGGTAACTTTTATAACCTCCTTCAATTAAATATACCTTGAAACCGTAGAGATTCAGTGCCCAGGCCATGGCCCCGCTACGCATGCCTCCCCGCCAGCAATGAACCGCAATTTTTTTATCAGGTGCTATCACCAATGCCTGCCTGATAAAATCCGACCATTTCGGCCCTGTCAGGTCGAAACCCAGCAAAATGGCCTGCTCCCGCCCGATCTGCTTATAAGTTGTGCCTACCAAAACCCTTTCTTCATTACTGAACAAAGGTATATTGAAGGCTCCCGGAATATGGCCATGGGCAAATTCAGCGGGTGTCCGGACATCAACCAGGGCTATAACGCCGGTTAACAGCAGAAATTCATCAATGGTTATATTTTCTATCATTGGTTCCGGCATAGAAACTGATGCCCCTGGCAATAAAACAACTTCTTATCCTTATGCATAGTTGCGTCTTTGATCAGTATCATGACAATGTAAAACATTACCGACCGGTCCGTATAAGGACTACAATAATCATGCTAAAATTATAGATTTATAAATGAAGCTTATCACTTCGGCTGTCTTACCTTTGCATTATTTCAAAATACGGAACAACAACCCCATCGCGGCCAGACTTTCACTATTGCAACTGACTTGCTTAAAATTTTGCTCTGAGCTTTGCACTTAATTCAATTTATCAGCACACGGCTCTTACCCAATTTGCTCCTGTCCACTTAACATTCTAATTTACCTGTCTTTTAAAACTACAAAACAGAAAATTTTGTGTCGTGTTGAATGGCGTGGTATGATCTTCCTTTACGCAACGAATTTTGTCAAAGCCATTTTTAAGTTCGTTTGTCAAAGTTTGTTCAGTGTATTGCTTAATGTTAAGTCCACTACACTTTGCGGGTCCATTTTCAGAAAAAGTGCCGATTGTCATAAATCCATTTACAGATTTCCTGGCTGTTTCCATATATCTTGAAACTTGTTCAGCTGTGGTCAAAAAATGAAATGTTGCTCTGTCGTGCCAAATGTCAAACGTGGTGTCTGGTTCAAATTCTGTTATATCACTAACCACCCAATTAACCTTTTCGGCCTTATCGCCCAGACGAAATCTGGACTTTTCAAGTGCTTTTTCGGAAATATCCAAAACGGTTACGTGTTCAAAACCTTCGTCAAGCAAGTAGTCCACCAGTTTGCTGTCGCCACCACCAACGTCAATGATTTTAACATCTTTTTTCAGACCAAAAGAAGAAATGAAGTCTAGCGAAGTTCTGGGAATTTGCTGCGTCCAACTTACCTGATCGGGGTTTTTAGTTTCATAAACTTTTTCCCAGTGATTTTTTGTGTTCGGATTTTTCATTTTTTTTCTAACAGTTTACAAGATCGTCTGGTTAGATTGCTGCCAACATCCTGATCACAGACGCTTTACCTTGGTGATAATTACCTTCCTTCAGAACGATCTCTTCTTGCCGTAGGTAGGTAATGGTCAGTTCTTTAAAACCGGACTCAATCTCTTCCTTTGAAAAAAGAAAATCAATATCCTTCGGACCACCGGACTGATAGCGCCCCTGATATTCGAGCTGTTGTCTGGAGAATCCTTCCAAGATAATTTTACCCCCAGGATTCAGCAGGGTGATCAAATATCCTGTAAACAAAGACCACTCCCGCGAGGGTAAATGGGCATAGATCAAAGCAATACAATCGTATCTTTCATTCCTGGGGACAACATCTTCGAGAACCCCTACTCTATAATCTATTGATACTTTTTTATTGCCAGCCAACAGCAGTGCTTTCTTTTTGGCAACCTCACTGGTATCAAACGCGGTGACATTCCAACCTTGCGTCGCTGCAAATACAGCATTTCTACCCTCACCTTCGGCAGGCAAAAGCAAACTTCCGGGCCTCAATATGCCCAAATTCTGCTTAAACCATAAATTTGGCATTGTTCCGTAGATATATTCGTCACTACCGTACCGCTCATCCCAAAACTGATTCATACTTTTCTATTACAGATAATAACCTATGGACAGAAATTTCAATTGCTTTCAAAATATCTGTGAAATATTCAAGGCTGCGATCAATGCTTTTTGCTGCATTTCATAATAAGTATTAATCACAGCCTTGGATTATCAATTAATCTACCTCTCCGGTTAAATGGATTTGACCGCCAAATACCAGTCTACCATCTCTAAATCAGATGACCTTCTTTCCAAAAGTGACTCAACCGTTTTTGGCGCGCCGATAATTACCTTTTCACCAGGTTTCCAGTCGAGCGGCATGGCTACCTTGTATTCATCAGAAGTCTGAAGAGCAAGCAGCGATCGTTTGATCTCTTCCATATTTCTGCCTACGTTCAAAGGGTAATACATGATCAGTCTTACTTTCCCTAATGGATCAATGATAAAGACCGCGCGCACAGCTGCCGTTTCGCTTTCACCAGGCTGCAGCATCCCATACAGCTTTGCAACTTTCATATCCAGATCGGCGATGATAGGAAATTCAAATAAAACTCCGGTTTTATCGTAAACTGCATTAACCCAAGCAATGTGGGAATGAATGCTATCAATACTCAACCCCATCAGTTTGGTATTGTGCTCCGCAAAAAAATCCTTCTCTTTGGCAAACCCTGTCATCTCTGTGGTACAAACCGGAGTGAAGTCTGCCGGATGCGAAAACAAGATCACCCAGCTACCTTTGTTGTAGTCAGAAAATGTTAATTTACCAGTGGTGGTAATGGATTCAAAATCTGGTGCCTGATCGCCAATACGGGGCATCCGTGATTCCTTTTCGAGATTTTCCATTTGTTCTAATGTTATAAAATGTCAACCGTCCCAGGCAATGATTACTGCCAGCATCAGCATGTACAAATCTCGCATAATTAAAGGGCTTGATTGGTGACAAATGTCACCTACCTTAAAACAATTCGTTATTGCCTCCTTCAGACTCGAAAGTTGCGAGAATCTACTGCGCTTTATTTTACAAAACCTGGACGGTTCTAAGGGTGCACCATTGCCCATCCCTGCTGCTGACGGATGATAAGCTCCCCGTTGCCACTGGGAACAAAGGATATGAAATCAAAGAGCTCATCTTTGCTGATTTTGCGCTCTCTAAGCGTGTTTTCACATTCTGCCAGAATCACCCCTTTTGCCTGCAATGCCTTTAACTGCGCTTCATAAGGACCATCTTTTTTGAAGACGGCCACGCCTCCCCCGTGGACAACGAGCTCTGCTTCCAGTTTCCCTTTCAGACGTGGATCTTCCAGTGCGTTCATCATGTTTTTCATCGTGGCTTTAATAACTTTGTCATCGTCACTATTGAGCTGGTAAACGACTTTGTACAACTTTTTATCAGCGACAGCCCCATGAAATTCTGCTGGGTTTACGGCCTTAATCTGAGCATGGACGCAAACTGAAAGTAGTAATGAGACGGCAAATAAAATGGATGCGATCTTTTTCATTTTTGGATTATTTTAGATTGAAATATTAGTTATTTAACTGTTCTGACTGCTGCAATGGGCTTGAATGGACCATATTTATGCTGATTTTCTGAGAATCCATCCGAGTAGGGCCCAAACGGAAAATCTATTGGTTTCTCAGAAATATTCTTCCAGTCCAGTCTCTGATCTTTGTGAGGACGCGGCTGCGCGTTTACAAATGCGGCCAGATCCCAGGCCTGCTCATCAGTCAGAATAGGGTTGTCATGACTGGCACCGAACGGCATATTGTCTTTCACAAAACCAGCAAAGGTCGAAATTCTATATAGCCCTGCCCCATCGTTGTAACTTCTGGCGCCCCAAAGAGGCGGATAGATAAAAGACTTTCCATCCGGATTGATGATGCCTTGCCCTTTTACCCCATGGCAAACCGCACACTTTTCCTGATAAAGCATGCTACCCGTATTCGGGTTGGCCGCCCGGTCAAGATAAGCAAGTTTAGTCATTCCGGCACCTTTGGGAGCACGCCCTTTCGGTACGCCCCTCCCTACCCATTTCATATAAGCCACCATGGCCTTCATTTCTCTACTGGAGCTATCAGGCTTTCTGCCGTTCAGACTTCTTTCAAAGCAATCCGAAATCCGCTTCACGATTGTCTCTGTGCCTGCTGATCTGGCACGGTACCTGGGATAGGTTGAGTAAACGGCCGAATAGTTATTGCCCATTGGCCTTGTCCCTGCATCCAGATGACAATTCTGGCAGTTCATCCCATTCGAAATGTGCATGACGCTGCCCTTCGGGCCCAAATACTTGGATGTGTTGGCGATCAGATCTTTACCATATAGGATCAATTTCATATCATCGGTATCGGATGTCTGCTGAATAGCAGGCGTTTGCTGCCTTGTCAGCGTGTGCGCTTTCAGCTGATTGCCCCCAAACTTACCTGAACTAAACACGGCCGGAAACATCAGAATGAAAACGGAACTACCTAAAAAAGAGATGATCAGTGTGCGGTTTATCCATTTGGCGGTGGGCGATTTACTTTTTCGTAAATTATTCATAATCTACATTTTAATCTAAGATGTTATAGGAATCAATCGAGCCGAACTGGCTTTTTAAATTTCACCCAATCAGCTAAGAAAATTGGTGACATCTGTCACAGAACACTAAAAAGCCAACTTACTGATCATATCCACCAGCTCCGAACTGTTATAATCCGCTGCCCCTTCCTGACGGTAAACCATTTTTCCTTCCTTATCCAGGATCACCGTGGTAGGAACAGCCCCCTGCATAAACACCGGCGGTATCTCCCCAGCCGGACTTACGACCTGCAAATCGTAATGGTGCTTTTTCATGAAGCTGTTCGACTTCTGATAATTCCCATCCACATCAACCATTAAAAAGACGACATTTTCGTTATCCTTGAATTTGCCATACAAAGCATTGATCGAGGGCATTTCGGCAATACAGGGCGGGCACCAGGTTGCCCAGAAATTCATAAAAACGACTTTTCCTTTCAGCGAGGCCAGATCAACCGTTTTTCCATCGCCCTTCCGGAAGTAAACATTCGGCAAAGCCTCAGCCGAAGCTTCACCTGGCTGTTTATCGATTTTGGGCTGGAACAGGCCTACCTTCATCAGCGCCTGGATTGTCCATGCTTTTACTTCAGGGCTTATGACCATGGCAGCTAAAAATACAACCATCACTGCCGTAATGATATTGGATACTGAAAACCATTTCTTTTTCATATTTTATCTTATTCGAATAGGTACATTAATTGACTTTAACTTTCCCGCTATTCAGCAGCTCTTCATTCCCACTTCTGACAACCTTATCTGTTTTAGTCAGGGAACCAAAAACTTCCTGAAGTGAATCTTTTCGGGTCCCTTCTGAAACATCTACTTTTTTTACGCTGTCGTTTTCAACGACAAGCACAAAGGTACCTGACTGCGCATGTACCACGCTACTGGCAGGAACCCATAAGGTTGAATCGGGCCGCCGCAGGGTCATGGTCACCTGAGCATATTCTCCACCGTCGAGCGATCCATCTTGATTCTCAACATCAAACTCTGCTGTCACCGAGCGGTTCTGCTGCTCGAGAACATGGCTTCTTCTGGACAAAACCGAATGAAATATTTTTCCCGGGCGATTGGAAACAGTAAAATCGATTCTGGTATTTTTCCCGAGCGACTGTGCATGTTTTTCCGGGATTGCCACGGTTAATCTCAGTTTTTTGTTCTGGGCAACTACCAGCAGCGGCATGGTATTATTTTCACCTACCAGCGCTCCAACGGACACATTCCTTTCCACAACAACCCCGTCGAAGGGCGCGATAATCTTTAAGTATTGCTCTTGCTGTCCCAATGATTGCGCATTGGATATAGCTGACTGGTAAGCAGCACTGTCGCTTCTTAATTTGCTTTTAGCCCTGTCGAGCTCAATGGCTGCAACCGACCCATCCTTACGGGTAGCTTTTAAGATCCTTTCATACATTTGACGGCTTAGCATATAATCTTCGTAAAACTTCTGCTGATCCGATCTGGCAGACTGAAAGCGTTGTGAAACTTCGGGTGCTTCCAAAACAGCCAGTACCTGTCCCTTTCTGACAAGACTTCCGCGATCCACCGAAATAGTTTTAACAAACCCTTTTATTTTTGCAAATAAGCTGACCTGTTCATATGGTTTGAGCTCGCCGGGCAGCGTCAGCTTGTAGTCGGGCTGGTCTTCTAGGGGCATGACCACCTGTACTGCCGCAGGCCCTTTCACTTCTGATTTAGCCTGATTTTCGGTTTCTGGTTTACTGCCACAGCCATTTATACCCATGCTGAGCAGCGCGCCCAGAAAAAGAACCAGTGAATTTTTATTTATACGCATCATTTTTGATTGATTCATTTAGTAAGTTCAATTAATTGGGCATCCACATCATCCGGGTCCAGCGATGGACTATCCCTGCTTGCTTTGCGCATCACGCTTGTAAACAGGTGCGGCATCACCAGAAGAACAGTCAGTGTGGATAAAAGCAGACCTCCTATAACAGCCTGTCCTAACGGGGCTACCTGCTCGCCGCCTTCTCCCATTCCGGAAGCCATCGGTACCATACCAGCAATCATGGCAAGGGTTGTCATCACGATTGGCCGCAGGCGCGAAGAAGCCGCAGCAAGTCCCGCCTGCCGGGCCTGCATACCCAGGGTCAGTCTATTGTATTCGGCCTGGTTGATCAAAAGCACCGCATTGGAAACCGACACGCCCACCGACATAATAATGCCCATGTAAGATTGTAAATTAAGTGTGCTCCCAAATAAAAGAAGCATCAGAATACTTCCGCCAATCACTGCCGGCACCACCGCAAGTATCAGCGCAGAGATTTTAAAGGACTGATAATACGCCGTAAGCATCAGGAAAATAACAACTACCGCAACCACCAGACCCGTCTGAAGTCCTGACATGGTCTCATCCAGCAGCTGCATAAGACCTTCGGTCGAAATGATCACGCCACGGGGCGCATCACCAGCATCCGCCAAAACTTTTCTGACCGCTGCCGACGCACTGCCCAGATCTTTGTGATCTGTATTGGCCAGGATCGTCACATACCGGTTTGCTCCCTGACGATTCACCTGTCCTGCCTGCTTGACCATTTCCAGCGTGGCAACATCTTCCAGTACCGGACGCGGCTCTCCTGCTTTAAGAGGTAGTGACCGAAGTTTGTCCAGCGAGCCCATATCCGATTCGGGAATCTGCACCTGGACCTGGAAAACAAGACCAGATTTGGGATCGACCCAAAGGTTTTTATTTGTAAAACGGGTGGATGATGTAGCAATCGCCAGCGCCCGTGAAACATCTTCCATAGTAAGACCGAACTGGGCAGCAAGCTGTCTGTTCACGTTGATTTTTACGCTCGGATAATTGACTGGCTCGGCAATACGTACATCCCGCAGAAAAGGTATTTTGCCCATCTCACTTTTCAGTTTCATCGCATACTGATTCGCCGCTTTCAACTGCCCCGCCGCTACTTTGATCTGTATCGGTGTCATAGCTCCCTGGCTCATGATCTTCTCGACCAGTTCCATGGGTTCAAAATTGATTTTCAGCTCAGGAAACTGCTTTTTTACCTGATTTCTGATTTTCTCCTTCAGACCGGCAATGGGCTCTTTGAAAATACTTTGGTCGATCGATACCTGTAAAACAGCCTCGTGCGATCCGCTTGTAAAAAGGAAAATTGGATTAATGGCCGTAGCGGACGGTTGAAGCCCTACGAAAGCGGAGCTTATTTTAATGGCTTTTTCCGGAAGCTCATTCTTAATGATGCTGGTCACTTTTTTGAGATACGCCTCAGTCATTTCAAGTCTGCTTCCCTCGGGGGCTACAATCCTGAGCTGGATATCACCGCTGTTACTAGCTGGCAGAATATCAGTACCGACCGTCAAAAACGATCCCGTTACCATAACGCCAACCAGAATCACATAAACCATAATAACCGCTGTTGGTCTCGCCTGCAAGCGCCGGGTCAGCGATAAATAACGGGTCTTAAAAGAGTCAAACCGTGCCCGCTTTGCTCCTCTTACCTTTTTATGGCTTTTTAAATTTTCCGGTTTCATTAGCCAGTTTGCCATGATCGGCACAAAGGTTTGAGAAGCCACAAAGGATGCAATCATTGCAAAGGCAACAGCCAGGGAGAGCGGCATAAACATGTCTTTCGGTATTCCGCTCATCATAAAAGAAGGTATCAGAACTGCCAGGATACATAACAGGATCAGAAGCTTTGGAACCGATATTTCCAGCAGTGCATCCAGAATAGCCCTTTTCTTGGGTTTATCCATTTCAAAATGCTGGTGAATATTTTCAATGGTTACCGTAGCTTCATCTACCAGAATACCGATAGCCAGCGCAAGCCCGCTCAAAGTCATCACATTGATCGTCTGCCCGAGCATATATAGCATGATCACCGCGGAGAGAATCGCGATCGGGATGGTCATCACCACGATCAGCGAGCCGCGGGAATCACCCAGAAAAAGAAACACCATCAGTCCGGTCAGAAGGGCACCCAATATGCCTTCATGGATCAGATTTTCAAGCGAACGCTCGATATAACCCGACTGGTCAAAAACGTAACGTATTTCTACATCTTCCGGCAAGGCCGCTTTGAGCATGGGGATGGCCGCTTTCAGGTTTTCAACCACTTTCAGCGTTGAAGCGTCGGCTTTTTTAATCACAGGCAAATACACAGAACGCTTTCCATTGATAATGGCATAACCCGTCGTGATGTCGGCTGCGTCTTCCACGCTGGCAATATCTTTGACATACACGTTGGTGCCTGAGCCTTTCCGCACTGGTATATCCAGAAACTCCTGCGGATCATTGGCAATCGAGTTGAGTGGGCTCATCAGATTCTGTTTGCCGATCCGGATATTTCCTGCCGGCGCCGGAAAATTATTTTTTGCAATAGCTGTTGTCACCTCTTCCGCTGAAAGCCCATAAGACTGCATCAGATCCGCATTGACCTTGACGACCATCGTTCTGATATTTCCTCCGAATGGCGCGGGCGCAGTTACGCCCGGAATGGAAACAAACATAGGCCTGATCTTGGTCAGAGCCATCGTTTGAAGTTCTGTGATCGATCTTTGCGGACTTTCAAAAACCAGCTGTCCGATCGGGATTGAGCTGCCATCAAAACGCACCACCTGGGGAGGGACCGCGCCCGGCGGCAGAAACCCCATCGCCCTGGATACCTGCGTGGAAACCTCACCGGAGGCCTGAGCCATATCCGTTCCGGGGTAAAAAGTAAGCTTCATAAGCGTAAAACCCTGAATACTTTTAAAATCTATATCCTTTACCCCGCTGACAAAGATCAGTACCTTCTGAAACTCGTTGGCCATAAACCCATCCATATAGGCTGGCGACAGCCCTCCATAGGGCATAGCAATGTATATCACCGGAAGTTCGACGCTCGGGAAAATATCCACGTTGATCTTTCTGATCGCTGTGAAGGAAAAATAGGCAATACCAATAACAGCTACCATTATTGATAAAGGTCTTCGCAAAGCAAGCCTTATAAGGTTCATAGTATCTAATTAAATTGGTTTTGCAGATAGGAAAAATCGCCGGTTGCTTCTGATTCCACCAGAATCTGTTCCCACAACTGCTGATGGGCATCTATATTGTTTTTTTCGGCCAATTGTAAAATAGACTGTATCTGTAACAATTCGGTAAGGCTGATCAGTCCGCTTTCGTATCTTGACATATACAGATCGTAAGCAAGCCGGGCATTTTTAACCGCTGCCATAACGTTGACAATCTGCTTCTTTTGCCCCGCGATACGCATGGTTACAGAGCTCAGGTTTGCTTCCAAATCCAGTTTCCGGATGGTGTAACTTGCCTGATCAGCCCTGACTTTCTGCGCTATACGTTCCCTTTCAAGACTGCTGTTAAATGCATCTGTAATATTAAAAGTTACGGCAAGACCAACCAGATAATTCGCAGCCCCATTGTTATAGCCTGCCGCCAGGCGGTTGTCGACGAGCCCATCTGGCCCAATGCCACTGCCTCTAAGGGCAAGTCCTCCGATCGCTGAAACCGTCGGAAGTGCCCGGCGACCCGCCAGTGCTGCCTGGGTCCGGCCATATTCGACAGTACTTTCCAGCACCTGCAAATACGGATGATTCGCGCTAATCTGAACCTGGTCATCTCTGAAAGTCGCAGCATTTAAGTAGGGTCCATAAGCCAGCCCCTGCGCTGTATCGACTTTCGGCGCAAGCGCTGTCAGCTCCGTCAGATCCGATCCAAGCTTTGCCGTCCACTCCTCCTGAGCAGAAAGTGTCTGCAGATACGATGAAAGCGCCAGAGAACTATCCGCCCCCGGTTTTAAGCCGGCTACTGATAAACTTGCTGACAATTCAAAAATCTGCTTTGTCCGCGCTGCGTTTTCCAAGGCCCAGATCAAATTAACTTTACTGTTTAGTATATTCAGATACAGCTGTGTAGACCGGGCTCTGAGTTTCAGCTGCTGCGCATTCAGATCACTTGTTGCACGCTCAATTCCCTGATCAGCGGCCTTCATGGCCAAAGTTTTTCTGCCGAATTCAAAAAATTTCCAGTCGGCCACTACCGAACCGAAGGTATTGAAAGCTGCCTCAGGTTGTCCGGGCAGCGTGGAAGCCCTGCCATTGGTGTTGATCACGCCCGGCAATGGAAAAAAGGAGCCGCTGCTGCTCTGGTAGCTTCCTATAGAATTCTGGAGCTGCAATTGCACGGAGGGCAAAAAATTATTATTTCTGGTAAGCTGCTTTACAACCCGGGACTCTTCCAACTGCGCCTCTTTCAAGTCGATTCCAGGGTAGTCCGAAAGAGTCATGTCCCAGATTTTGGAGAGTCTCAGACCGGTTTGTGCATGCAAAGAAGAACTGACAAGCACCAGTAAAAGGCCTGACAGACAAAGCTTATGCCTTATCATATTTAATCTGTTTAAAATGTAACGACAACAGGCACGGGCTTAGACAACCCGGACATGCGTATTAAAATCAGAAAAAACAAAAAGGCTCAAATCAGAAGATATCTGTTTTTGATGTAGATAGGACTGCCGCTTGCGGCAGGTAAAACTTTAAACAGATTTGCCAAAGGGACATGGTTGTCACCTGAAAATCCGTCAAAAATCAGCAGAAATGGTAAATAGGAAAGTAAAAAAAGTGAAGCGGATGGCAGCGTGACAGTCGCTGATACCATACGTAGATCCGGATCGGAATACGCTGAGCCTTTTTGATAAGCACACGGCTCGTTTTCTAAAAGTTTTACTGAAACCGGCAACCCCTTATCAATTCTTTCCGATGTGTGCCCTGCGCCCGAATGATTTAAAAGCGCAGTACTCAGCGTTTTCTTAACCTGACAGTTAGACAACAAAAACAAAGCAAAAAACAGAAAGATAACCGCCCTGACAGGCTTGCATCTCTTTATCTCATGTTTTTTGTCGTATTGTTTCACTGAAAAGATTAATAATGCAAGACGAAAAAGTATCTGATTACACCGCCCGACCGTTTGCTTTAATCTTATTAACGCAAACGATCGGGTTTTAGTGAATCAAAATAGTTTTTTTCAGAAAAAATTCCTGAAAAACATTACCGTTAATGAGCTGCCGGCTGCTGATCAAATTCTTTAATGTGCTCACCGATGTCAAATACGGGGATATGCGCTCCGACCAAAGAAGCGATCAACGAACTGCCAATGGCACTCCGGTATCCGCCCGCACAGTGCACAGCGATGGGTTTATCAAGAGGTATTTCGTCAATCCTGCTTCTTAAATCAGCCAACGGAACCTGGATACTACTGCTGAAAATTTTATTCGCCGATACTTCCGAGGCGTTCCGTATATCAACAATCGTATACTGTTCCTGGTTTTCTTTAAAATTTTCCAGATCCAAGGGCTGCATGATTTGCTCTCCACTTGTTAACACAAAAGCTTCCCGGATTTTGGTTTCGTACCCGATGGATGCCGTGCGCCCTATAAGCCTTTCCAAAGTTTCTGTATCCTGTGCAGCCAGGTAAAATTCCTCCGAAGGATCTATCATGCTTCCCAGCCAGGTCTCAAACTTGGCTGCATCCATGATATTGATCGATCCTGCCAGATGGCCCTTTTTAAAATCCTGCTGGTTGCGGCTGTCTACAATCCAAATACCGGCATCCAGGTGGCCCGTTATTGATTCAGACACTTTTACCTTGCCAGTACTTTCAACAAATCCGGATGCGCCTTTTTTATTCAATTCAACATCGAAAGGGAAATAGGCCGGGATAAAAGGCTGGTCAGATGTCAGCTCCTTTACAAAAGCCTCTTCGCTCATGGGTTGAAGTGACCAGTTTTCTGCCTTTTGCTCTCCCATCGTGCTGCTGGCGGCATCACTTAAAGCCTTTCCGCATAAAGTGCCCGCTCCATGCGCCGGATAAAGGATCACATCGTCAGGCAAAAGCATCAGTTTGTCTCGAAGTGAATAATACATTTTGGCCGCCAGCTTTTCTCTTTGCGCGTCCATATTTCCGCCAGACTCTCTCAAATCCGGTCGGCCACAATCTCCAATGAACAGGGTGTCCCCGCTGAACAAATATTTGGGTTTACCATCATGCTCTAAAAGAACCGATATACTATCATCCGAATGGCCGGGCGTGTTGATCGCCTTCAAAACAATCTTTCCAAAGGCCAGCACATCTCCCTCGTCAAAAGGTGTTAGTTCATATTTAGCCTCGATTTTTTTACTCGCATAAATGGCAGCACCGGTCGTCTGAGCAATCTCCAGATGACTACTCACAAAATCAGCATGGGAATGCGTTTCAATAACTGCGATAATCTCAGCATAATGCTCTTTTGCAAAATCATAATATGGCTCCGGGTTACGGCCCGGATCGATCAATACGATTTTTGATTCACACTCGCTCAGAATGGCATAACTGTAATGCGCCAGAAATTTATCTTCAAACTGTTGGATCTTCATAAAATACTCTTTTTAGCAATTAAGCTGTTCCTTTTAAAATTTTATTCCAGTAAAGCCATGGAAGCACTTTGGTCTTCAGAAGCCACATACTATATCTTTCCTTGGCCTGATTAAAAGGGAAGGTTTCCATGGGATTGTTATTATAGTCGAATTCGGCCAGAACCAGCTTTCCGTAACCGGTAACAAGCGGACAAGAACCATACCCCGTATAAACCTGCCCCAACGCTTGTCCCTGCATCAGCGCGAGCAGGTTCTTGACCAGAACGGGTGCCTGCTTACGAATGGCTGCGCCGGTTTTGGAATTCGGCGTACTGCCTGCATCCCCCAGACCAAAAACGTTCTTGTAACGATTGTGCTGCAAAGTATCCTTATCCAGGTCAACCCAGCCAAGAGGGTTACCAATAACTGCCAATGGACTGTTTTTTATGAAATCAGGTGCTGATTGCGGCGGCGTTACATGGAGCATATCAAATTTCTGGACCACCTGCCGGATTTCTCCGTCCTGATCCCTGGTTTCAAAAAAAGCCATCTGGTTGCGGCCGTCTATTTCAGTCAGGTTGTGATTAAAATGCGTGTGTATTCCGTAATTTGCCACCACCTGATTTAGCACATCAGCGTATTTTTTCACACCGAATATTACGCCACCGCCACTATAAAAGTGCACCTCAGACTTTGATAGAAGACCCTGTTTTTTAAGGTAATCCGCAGCCAGGTACATAATTTTTTGCGGAGCTCCGCCGCATTTTATCGGTGTATTGGGTGCCGTAAATATGGCTTTAACCGAGCGCTTGATACTGCGTAATGTCTGCCATGTATAGGGCGCAGACGCAAAAGTATAATTGCTGCATACACCAAACTGACCCAGATTCTCCGTGAGCCCCTTGATTTTGCCCCAGTCCAGCTGAATACCAGGTGCTACCACCAGATAATCATAGGTAATTCTACCACTATCCGCACAGGTAAGTGCATTTTGGTCCGGCTCAAAAGTCACAACCCGGTCTTTGATCCAATGCGCCTTTTCGGGAATGCAGTCTGCCTGATCCCTGACCGTTTTTTTTATATCATAAGCCCCTCCACCCACAAGCGTCCACGCAGGCTGGTAGTAATGTTTATCCGACGGTTCAATGATGCCGATGTCAAGCTTACTATCATGGTTCAATAACCGGGCTGCAACTGAAATTCCCCCGTTGCCACCACCGACAACCAAAATCTGAAAGTGATTTTTCATCATATTAATCGTTTGATTTGTTGGTGTGAAGACCGAATGTTCTATACAACGGGCAAAAACCAATAAAGCTCGTGAGGATAAAAATGCCGGTCACAACCAGCAGAACCACCGCTACGGTACCAGAAATGATATGGGTGAAATAAAGGATCAAAATAGCGACTGCAATCAGTATGCGGAAAACCCGGTCAAATACTCCCATGTTCGTTTTCATTGTCGTTGGATTAGTTTATACTCCAAATCTACCAACTGTCTGATCGCTCAACAGTGACTTATGTCACATAAGCCAATATAAATTTTTTAAAGTATAATAATACAAAAGCCTTATTTCACTTTGCTGCATTTTAATGGGGCAGCCATGTTTTCACAATTCCATAGAGATAGGTTCCGCCAAGGGCCCCTGCAATAACAATGAGCATCGGCCAGTAGCCGTAACCCAAATTGACAAACATCGGTCCCGGGCATGCGCCTGTCAACGCCCAGCCCAATCCGAATATCGATCCGCCAATCAAATAACGCGACCAGTTTTTGTCTTTATCCTTAAATTCTATTGGTTCCCCGCTGAAATCTTTGATGTTGAATTTTTTGATCAGAAATACAAAAATGGTTCCTAATACGACTGCCGTTCCAATGATCCCATACATCTGAAAGGATTGGAACCTGAACATCTCCTGAATACGGTACCAGGAAACAGCCTCAGATTTGGCCATGATCACCCCGAATAGAATACCAGTCAAAATAAATTTTAAACCTTTCATAATCTTAGAAAATTAATGGGAACAGAAAATACGTCATCACGAGGCCTCCGATGAAAAAACCAATCACAGCAACGAGGGAAGGAACCTGTAAATTGGAAAGCCCGCTGATGGCGTGTCCGGATGTACAGCCCCCGGCATACCGTGAGCCGAAACCTACGAGCGCGCCTCCGGTCAGCAGGATGAAAAATCCTTTTGGAGATGTGGCGAAATCCTTGCCAAAGAGCTGGGAGGGATTAAGTCCGCCATCAAAGTGTATCCCCAGCCCTTTCAGATCATTAATCGTAGAGGCCGACAATTGCATCGGATCGGGGGTGCTTAACCATTGGGAAACAATGTAGCCCCCGATAACCGACCCCACTAAAAATAACAGGTTCCATATTTCTTTGCGCCAGTTAAAATCAAAAAATTTGACTTTCTGCCCCGCTCCGGAAATGGAACAGATCGTTCTCAGATTAGAAGAAAACCCAAAGGATTTTCCAAAGTATAAAAGCATGGCCATAATCAGACTGATGGCAAAGCCAGAGATATACCACGGCCAGGGTTGTCTTAACAATTCTAACATATTGTTTTTGTTTTTTTAAATTGGTTATAAAAATGGAAAAAAGCGGTAGGTACCGCTGCTGTACCGGCTGTAATCATCATAAAAAGCCATCAGCATTCTCTCTTCATATTTTGATTTAAAGTAAAAAAGCAGCCAAAGAAACAAGGCAATGATTACTTTAATTGTATCAGCGGTATGAAGTCCATACCCGGCGGCGGCCAGAATGATCCCTGAATAAATCGGGTGGCGTATGTACCGGTATAATCCGGAGGTGATAAGTTGCCCGTTTTTTACAGGAGACGGAAAAGGGGTCAGGCTCCTTCTGATCTGATATACCGATATGAGTATTACAATCAGACCTGCCAGTGCCAGTAGTCCTCCTGCAATTTCGCCAACCCTGTTCACTGAAAATGTCAGCAGAGAAGGCATAAAAATGTACAACCCAAACAAAACAAGTTGAACGCTGACAAAGACCATATCTTTTATTTTTCTCATTTGAATGCCGGTTACAGCGCTATGATCTCATGTGTAATAATATAGATTCCCATCACCAGTATGAACCATCCGAACCCTTTTTTCAGCTGATCTGAATTGATATACTTACTTATCATGCCACCAAACAGGATGCCAGCGATGGCAATTCCAGTGATTCTCAGAAGAAACGGCCAGTCAATTTCAAAATGCCCGATATCTCCTGCAAAGCCGATTAAGGAATTTAATGCAATGATCAGAAGTGAGGTACCCACTGCCTTTTTCATGGGCATCCCCAAAAGCAGGACAAGTGTGGGGATCAATAAAAAACCGCCACCCGCACCAAGAAGACCTGTCGTCAACCCGATTCCGACACCAAATACAAAAAGTCTGATATAGTTATCGCCTGCTTTATCCGGGCGCTGTGTTTTCTGTCCCTCGCTGCTGATCATGCCAAAAGAGGCTCCCATCATCAATAATGCAAACAGAATCATCGTTAAGATCGGCTCAGTTACCTGAAAATCGCCAATTTTAAACAGCTGTTTTGGAATCAACGGGATCAGAAACTTTCTTGTCACAAACACAGTCGTTATGGAGGATACGCCAAATAAAAGTGCGGTCCGCACACTTACAGCCCCCTTTTTATAACTGTTGAATGCACCTATCAGACTCGTTGAACCTACGATAAATAACGAATAAGACGTCGACAAAAGTGGCGAGATCCCAAATAAGTACACCAGTACCGGTACAGTCAAAATTGACCCTCCCCCGCCGATCAGGCCCAGTGAAATTCCAATAAGTACCGACGCTACGTAAGCTAAAATTTCCATATTAATATTTTAATCATGCAAAGCAAGGACTTTCACTGCTTCGATAAGGTGACTTTTGTCACATAGGCCATTTATTATAGCCGGCGCGCCAGAACATGGATAAAACAAAATATCCGAAGGCGACAAAAGTGCTCTCCGGATATCTCGAATAAAATATAAAACCAACCTCTAATGTTCTTCTTTGGTCACAAAATTAGTAATCAACGGCTCCTGTGTGCTGATCAACTCGTTTTCATGAGGAAAGTTTGAACCTGGCGTCTGAGAGTAAGGGATGTTTTGCGGGATAAAATCCTGCTCGGCGCCAGGCTTACTATAATCGTACGGCCAACGGTAAACAAAGGGAATTTTTCCAGGCCAGTTTCCATGACCTAGCAACAATGGCGTAGTCCACTCCAATGTATTCGAGTTCCATGGGTTTAGCAATGCCTTCTTTCCCAGGAAGATGCTTTTGATAAAATTGAACAGAAAAATAAACTGTGCTATAAAAGTCAGAATGGCGGCCACACTGATAAAGGCATTCATATCAACAAATTTGGTCGTGAAATCATAGCTAGTAAATGCATAATAACGGCGCGGAAATCCGGCTATGCCCAAATAATGCATCGGAATAAAAGTCATGTAGACACCAACAAAAGTAATCCAGAAATGAATCTGGCCCAGTGTTCTGTTCATCATCCGGCCAAACATCTTTGGAAACCAGTGATAGATACCTGCCATCATGCCAAAGAAAGACGCAGACCCCATGATCAGGTGAAAATGAGCTACAACAAAATAAGTATCGTGCAGCTGTATGTCCAGTGCCGAGTTTCCAAGTATTGCACCTGTGACACCTCCCGAAAACAGGAATGATACCATGCCTATGGAAAATAACATCGCTGGCGTAAAAATAATATTCCCACGCCACAGCGTCGTAATGTAATTGAATCCCTTAACTGCGGACGGGACCGCGATGATAAGTGTCAGAAACATGAATACGGATCCAAGAAATGGGTTCATCCCGGTTACAAACATATGGTGAGCCCAGACAATAAACGATAAAAACATGATGGCCATCATCGAGGCGATCATCGCCCTGTACCCAAAAATCGGCTTTCGCGAATTGGTCGCAATGATATCAGACGTAAGCCCAAGTGCAGGCAGAAAAATAATATAAACCTCGGGATGACCAAGAAACCAGAACAAATGCTGATACAATATCGGAGATCCTCCCACATTAGGTAATGCTTGTCCATTGATATATATATCCGAAAGAAAAAAACTTGTCCCAAAACTTCGGTCCATGAAAAGAAGTAAAAACGCAGATAACAAAACAGGAAAGGACATCAATCCTATAACAGCCGTAATTAAAAAAGACCATATTGTCAGCGGTAACCGATTAAAAGACATTCCCATTGTTCTCAGATTTATGACGGTCGTAATATAATTTATGGATCCCAACAGTGTTGAAATCACAAAGAGAGCGAACGATAGAAGATAAAGAGACATCCCCATGCCTGAGCCTGAAATGGCCTGCGGCATCGCGCTTAAAGGTGGGTAAACCGTCCACCCTCCCATAGCGGGACCTGTCTGAAGAAAAAAAGAAGAAAATAAGACAACGCTGGCCGCAAAGAAAAACCAGTAGGAAAGCATGTTCATAAACCCGGAAGCCATGTCGCGTGCTCCGATTTGCAGCGGGATAAGAAGATTACTGAATGTCCCGCTCAACCCTGCCGTCAGAACGAAAAACATCATAATAGCTCCATGCATTGTTACCAGTCCCAAATACATAGAGGGATCAAGTTTCCCGCCGTCGCTAATCCATTTCCCTAAAACTGGTCTTAGCCACCCCAGATTCATTGTAGGAAAACCTAACTGGAGTCTGATGACCATAGAAGCAGCGCCTCCAATCAGTGCCCAGAAAATTCCGGAAAAAAGGAACTGCTTGGCAATGACCTTATGGTCTGTGCTGAAAATATATTTCGTCCAAAAGCTCTGGCTATGTTCGGTTTGGTGTTCTGTTATCTGAGCACTTACGGGAATGTTGTCTGGATTCTCCATTTTTTGACTTATCGGTTAAAGAGAGGTCAAAATTACCTGGCAGAGTACCGTGAACATATAGTAAAATCAGGGCATCATCGGGACAGATCAACGATATCATGAAATTTGTTTGAACTCAGAAGGAGACATACCAAACTGCTTTTTGAAAAAACGGTTAAAATAAGACGGGTCTTCAAAATTAAGCGCTGTGGCAACTTCTTTAATTGCTACTCCGGTATGAACCAGTAAGCGCTGCGCTTCCATTCCTATTCTTTCATAAATCAGCTGGCTTGCGGTTTTACCCAGGACGCTCTTGCAAAGGAAATTAAGATGGTTTGGCGAAACACTCAAAAGTCCGGCATAGTACATTACCTCTTTATGACTTCGATAATGCCGATCAATTTCCTGTTCGTAACGCTGCACAAGCGCATGCCCCGGGAGGTATGTATGATCCGAAAATTGTTTAAGATAGATACGGTCTGCCTTTTCCAAAAGTATGTTAAGGAACGATAAAATAACCTGATTTCTACGCGCCTGATGGTTTTCAAATTCACTGTAAGCCTGGTGAAACAATAGTGAAATTAATTCCGCCTCATCTTCCAGCTTTATAAGCGGAGACAGGCCCTTTGAATTAAAAAAAGAGTAGGTATAAAGGCGCTCAGGATACTGATTGGTAAGAAAATTACTTTCAAAAAAGAGGCTGTATCCTGCAATGTCATCACTCAGTTCCCAGCTATGTACCTGGCCCGGACTCAGAAAATATACCTGTCCTTTTTCAATATCATAGCTATGAAGATCGATATGGTGCTTACCAGAACCATTCAGGACAATCATCAGCATGTAAAAAGAATGGGAATGTGGCCGATCTACGCCGTCAACCGTTTTTGCCAGGTCTTCAAGCCTGATCATATAAAATGGCTCGTTCTCCCGGCAGGCAGGATACATACCAAGACAAAATACCGGTAACTTATTTTTTGATTTTTCCATATCCTACTATAAGATGTAGCTTGTGGCCCGTATCTGTGAGATTGCAAATTATAGTATCCGGGATGTAATTGTTCGTGACTTTTGTCACATTGAATGCTAGTTACAAGGCTCATTATCCATAAATACATCCTCCTTGAAATGATGAATGTGCACTTAGCGTTATTTGAGCCTCACCTGCCGATAAACGGCAAGGTTCATTTGGGGTAAAGAATTTCTTCCCTAGGTGACAATTATCACTGACGGAGCTCTGACTTCTTGCGAAATTTGTATTGTTCATTTAGAAATCAAAATCGAAAAGGCTATGCGAATCGAACAAATTTATACAGGCTGCCTTGCACAAGGCGCATATTATATTGAAAGCAATGGAGAGGCAGTCGTGATTGACCCGCTTCGCGAAGTAGAACCTTATATTACCCGTGCCGAAAAAGATGGGGCCCGTTTCAAGTATGTGCTTGAAACGCACTTTCATGCTGATTTTGTTTCTGGTCACATTGATCTGGCAGAGAAAACCGGTGCAGAGATTGTATTTGGACCAACTGCTAAACCAGCTTTTGCAGCCCATGTGGCTCAGGATGGCGAAATATTGAAAGTTGGTGATATTACCTTAAAAGTCCTGCATACGCCCGGTCACACGATGGAAAGCACCTGTTTTCTGCTGACTGATGAAAACGGAAAAGATACAGCTATTTTCACAGGTGATACTTTGTTTATCGGAGATGTAGGACGCCCGGATCTGGCACAAAAAGTAGTGGCAGAGCTAACCCAGGACAAACTGGCCCGGCATTTGTTTACTTCCCTGCGGACCAAAATCATGCCTCTTCCCGATGATATCATTGTATATCCTGCTCATGGCGCCGGTAGTGCGTGCGGTAAAAATATGAGCAAGGAAACCACCGATACACTGGGCAACCAAAAGTTGTTTAACTACGCTTTACGAGCTGATATGACTGAACAGGAGTTTGTAAAAGAAATAACGGATGGGCTGATGCCACCGCCTGCGTATTTCCCGGAAAACGTAATGATGAACATCCGTGGATATGACAGCATTGACACGGTACTCGAACGCGGAAACCATGCGCTTGATCCTGATACCTTTGAGGTTGCCGCCAACGAAACTGATGCAGTTATGCTTGATACCCGCGAAGCGCGGATGTTCGCCCAGGGTTTTATCCCAAATTCAATTAATATCGGCATTGACGGAAATTTTGCTCCCTGGGTTGGTGCGATGATTCCTGATATCAAACAGAAAATACTGGTAATCACCGACGAAGGCCGGGAAGAAGAGGTGGTCACCAGATTGGCTCGCGTTGGGTATGATTACACAATCGGGCATCTGAAAGGTGGTTTTGAAGCCTGGAAAAATGCAGGGAAAGAAATTGATCAAATCGAGTCCATCACTGTGAATGAAATGGTGGAGCGGATAAAAAACAACCCTTCCCTGACTGTGCTTGATGTACGTAAGGCAAGTGAGCATTTTTCTGAGCATGTAGTCGGTTCGGAAAATATACCACTTGATTACCTGAATGATCACCTCGCTGAGATTAGTAAAGATAAGACCTACCTCGTCCACTGTGCAGGAGGATACCGCTCAATGATATTCAACTCCATTCTCAAATCCAGAGGATACGACAATCTGATTGATATCCAGGGCGGTTTTAAGGCCATCAAGGAGGCCGGTCTTGTGAAGATAAGCGAGTACGTATGTGCAAGTACAATGTTGTAATGATTAATTAAAAAAGTTAAATACAGGTGTAACAAAGTTAAATTTTGGAAATACGGATAAAACATCCATTGGCTATTCACGATGCTGCTGCGGTGTTCATTTTACAGATGTGACATCAGCCATAACGGGAATCCCTTGGATTGAGCCCCTGGCCGTTTCACTTTTGACTTGATTGATAAATTATTGCCCGCTTTACCTGATTCAGCGGATAACTACTAAAAAAAATATGGGAATCCTATCATCATTATTCGGATTAAAAAATACAGACTACAAGACACTGATACAGCAAGGTGCTGTCGTAGTTGACGTCCGCTCCCCGCAGGAGTTTGCCAGCGGTCATATCCCGGGAAGTACCAATATTCCGCTGGATCAGATCGGAGCAAAAGCAGATATGCTGCTAAAAAAAGCAAAGCCGGTGATCACCTGTTGTCGTAGTGGAACAAGAAGTGGCATGGCAGCGGACATACTTAAATCCGCTGGTGTTGATGCACACAATGGCGGCGCTTGGGACAGTCTCAAACAAAAAATCTGATATCAAATTTTTCGTAGTGTTTACAATCGAACCGCAGTGGCCCGTATGCAGTCGGGCCACTTATAATTGGTCCTTAGTTTACGATTCTGTTTTCTGTTTACACTCTTCGTTGTCCTAACATTACTCTAAAAATGCATAACAATAAACCCATCTGGGTTAAGTTTCCACCCATTGTAATCTCCTGTGGCGTCATGGTAAACAAGTTGATAATCTGGGATTCGAGGTAAATACTGGGACCCAATGATTTATTTTCCCGTACTTCAAAGTGTTGCATTGCCTATAACGGAAATGTCAGCCTTATAAATCAAGCTCTCCGCAAAAGGACCGACTGCCCTCTTCCGCTCAGATGATCTATTAAAAAATCGCATCTACAGCTTTCAGACCAAACTGCTCCAGAAATATCTTCAAACTTAGGACAGGTTTCGATCCGCATTCTCAGTCTGCACGAATTTTGAAGGATACAGACATTCCATGTATTCAGGTAGGACTTTTTGAGTACCTCGCAAATACGATCAAGGTAGTTTTGGGAGATGAACTTTACCGGTACGTGTACGACAGTGCCTTCTTGCGGAAGTGTTGGCGGTGATAAGAAATATCTGCTGAATCACGCATTGATGCTATTTATCGTTGATTAATTCCTTCATAAGCAATCCATAGCATAAAACTTATTTTAGAAATTTTAGTAATAGAAAAATAGCCACAGTGCTGATGACCCCTTGGAATATGATCAAGGGAGTAGCTGATTCGATTACGATAATTGATTAAAGTTTTCTGACACAGCATCTTTTTGATTTTTTCTGATAATGTAACCAGATACTTTTTATAGCAAAGGAAATATTAATGTCTACCTGGCAATGATTTACGTGCTATCCGTCTGCCCTGCTCCACATATTCAATCAGCTCCTGGCGCTTAAAATAAAGCCGTCCGTTTCTTTTATAATGGGAGATTTTTCCGATATGACGGTAAACAGCCTGTTTACTTAGCCCCAGAAACCGGGCAGCTTCTGTGATGCTTAACAGCTCGGGCTGCTGCGGTGATATAGATGCAGGATTCACATCGGTGTTTTCCATCAGACAAACCAGCATATGCTCGATCCTTGTCAGACGCTGAGCAAGAATATGGAACGGATTTATCTTTTCAAGCTCATCCATCGTTTTTCCGTGTTTTTAGGTTACTTCATCTCTAACCTGGTTTCGTCTCATTCTCCACAAGTGAAATAAATCTCACTTGGCCTGTTCCGGTTAAAAGAGCGCTCATACCGGATGTAGCCATATTCGCTCAGCTCACCGACATACTTAAAATACGTATCGCGGCAGGACAGCTTGGCCAGCCCGATCATCTGATGACTGAAAACACGGATCGGGCTGACTCTTCCCTGCGTATTCCAGTAGTTGAGCAGCGATGCATACACGCCAATATGTGTACTTCCGATCCTGGGGTCTTTTTCTATGGCCTTGAAAAAATCAGCCAGCGGGCTCAGTTCTGAAATTTCACTGGCTGACAGAGAGTCCCTTTCGTTTTCCGGCTTTGACTGAGGTGACATCGCTTTCATTGGCTTCTAGTTTTAACTGCTGACTTTTGTTTTGAGTAGCGGTCTGTTTTTCAGATTGTTTTTCAGTCAGATCCTGACGGATACGCTGCGCATTACCATCATAAACGGTAATGGATTTAAACTGTGGGTTGGCTTCAATCATCCGTTTTTGCTCGGTGCCATTGTCGGTGAATGTCACCGATTGGCGGTTTCCTTTCTGAAGCGATTCGATCAGACGGCTTTTATCCTGTTCATTACCAAGCTCTTTGATCGGCAGTTTGCTGAGCGCTTTTTCGAGCTCAAAACCGTAGTTCTGGTGAAATTGTTTGAGCTTGTAATTGCCGTTATTGTCCGTGTTTTTAAAATCCAGCTGAACCCAGGCATTATAAAGCTGACCTTCCTTGTTGGTAAGGTCTTTGTTGACCGCCCGCCCCTGCATCAGGTTAAATGCTTCCTTTAAGGTGATGTTATTGTTTTTCTCAACATAAAAAGACTGATTCATCTTTTCTGTCTGATCCTGCTTTTTCAGCGATACCAGATAGCTGTTAAAAAAATACATATCACTGCTCGGCGATTTTTTAAAGTGCAGCGCTGTCGTCGTTTCATCCCTGCCAAAAGTATTCTGATGCTTCAAAGTAAACTCCGGCGCCTGTCTTTTCATGTTCTCTTTCAGCTGGTTTTCCAACCCTTCTCCAAACCCGGTATACTTGATCTGGTCTTTTAGATAATCAAAATTTTTCTGGTTCATGATTTTGTTTGTTTATTGGTTCTCTGATTTTTATTCTGCCACAGCGCTGGCCTTCAGAAGGGCCTTGCCGGAAATTTCCAGCTCAAGATGACGCCCGCCGTTTTTTTCCATGAGCTCAATAGCCAGATATTTCTTGTCAGGGATCGTGAATTTGGGCAGCGCGTACACAAACGAGTGCGCCGATTTACCCCCGATTACTGCTGTATCGCCTTTGACATACACCGGCCTGATCTCCAGCTGCTGCACCGCTGTTCGTTTAGCTCTTTTTTTGTCGCGGATAAAAAACCTGAGACTACCGATATCGTAGCTGATCTGTGAGTTGTTTGTCATTTCAAGCTGACAGAAGATCACGTCCTGACTGGTGTAGATGCCATGCAAGGCAAGCGAGGATCCGGAGTTTTTGTCTTTGATGCTGCGTAGATGCTTTGGCTGGGTCATTACCCGGCCGGCTAACCTGTTGAGCTCAGCCTGGTTCGGCTGAAACTGATCAAGCGATGCATTGGGCCCCAAGCTACTGCCGGCAAATTCGATAGTAAGCTGCAAAGGCTCAGCGGCATAGTCCACCGTAAAACTATACAGCTTTCCATCCGAGGTGATCACCGTCAAACTGGTGCTGTGAAAATCAGCTACCGCGGCTTTGACCCGCAGAATGTTGCTGACTCCTTTCGCCTTTTGCGCCAGAATATCGCCGCTCCCCTTGTCCACACTAACGATATCGTAAGGAAAAACCAGGTGCGTAGTCTTTGCTGTGGTCAGCTCAAGCGGAAAAGGCTGGCTCACAAACATCTGCATGCTGTGATCCTGGGAGAATACCGCCGCAGTCTCCAGCAGAAGGATCAGTTGGAAGATCCATTTTAAAGGATGATACATAATAATGAGTAGCGTTAATGTTTTTTGAATGGATTAATTCAGGGTGACTAGCTGCTGGCATTTCCGTCTCTGAGAAGCACCTGGTAACCTGCTTTGACTGTCACCTGCAGCAGCCTTGCTTTTTTACCCATTAATGTTTTCGCGGTCTGAATGCCCGCACTGGCAGCCTGCGCGCCCAGCGAAGGATCAAGACTTCCGATACTGATCCCTTGTATGTCCTGGCTTAAAGACTGTTTGGCTACATCGCGCGCAATGGCGCCAGGGATATGAATGCCTGCAATCCCGTCCAGATCATACACTGATAGCTTTACCGGAAACAGATTGTTTTCATGGCGCACTGATTCAATGCGGATCACCAGCCGCTCATTGTTCAGGTTTGCAATCCCGTAAACAAAGCTCTCTTTCGGGATCAGAACGCCTGCTATGTAAACATCCTGTGTCAATCTGAGCTTTACCGTTGAGCCGCTCACCACAGTCTGGGTCTGAGCGATCACAGCGGGGATTGCATTCTGATCAGCGGAGCTAACCGTTTCATCCAGACCAAAAAAGCCATTTTGCTCAAAAGAAATGGATCTGACCGGATCCGTTTCTACAGAATCTTCTGTTGAATTAGCCGCAAGCAAACTCACCGGATCCGCGCCTGCCGCCTGACGGACGGCAAATACCTGGCCTCTGCTGCTCTCAGACTGCTCTTTGATCTTCTCTGAGTCCAGCTCCGGATTTTGGATCTGAATAATTTTATCGAGCATTCCGCTGAGCTCTTTAAGTTCCGGGTCTTCATATACGTCCGGCGCGGAAGGCTGCTGCTGAAGCGTGCTCATGAGTGCTTCCAGTTTTTGTATTCCTTCGCTGGTTTCACTTGGCTGCTCTGTTTTGGCATCCTTACTTTCGGTACCGGTCTGCGCCTGGCTGACTTCAGGTCGGGTTGTTTCATTAAGCACATCATCGAGTGCTTTGAGCTTTTTAAAAATCTTTTCTTCACCAGCCTGCGTAGCGGTCTTGCCCTGGTCGCTTACCTTCCCCGCCTTTGCCATAAACGGCCCGCCAAGTCCTGCCAGATGGCCGGTCTGAAGCGAATCCTTGTAACCAGGGCTGTCACTTCGGTAAGGATCTTTACGGATCAACTCGCCGAGTTTGGCTGAATCAGCCTCTGCCCGCTCATAGAAGCTTAATTTATTAACCTCCTTGTCCTCTTTGAGCATCGCATCAGGAAGGCGCGTAATCAGTCCCTGACTTTGCTCTGTTTTCTGATCCTTTTTCGTTCCTTTCACAAAAAGCACCCAGTAGATCAGCGTAACAAAAGGCAAAACCAGCACGGGAAGCATCATGTAAAATTTTCGCTGCTGTAAAAACCGGGCAGAATAAGCTGTGTTTTCCATCGTATTAATTGTTTATGGTTCGTGTATCATTAATGCTATCGGTGCGAAATGCCTTTTCGAGACTATCCAGATAAAGTTCAAAATCTGCCTGATGCTGTAAATCTTCCTGCTGCGCGAACTGATCCGGCAACATGGGTATAGAGATCCTGTCATAGACTGGTAGTACCCTAGTGGGCTGCTGGTAAATGATCAGAACAACCAGGCAAAACAGCACGCATGCACATCCCAGATTCGCAAGCGTCAGTTTCAGCAGTATTTTAGCAAAGCCGCCCTTATTAATATCGGTAAACATCACCCACCTGCGCTGCATGCTGGTGATCCTGGAAATAATACTTTGTGCTGCTCGCTTGAGTTTTCCAGACGACTCGGGGGACGTCTTATGTGCATTGAAGTTGTAGAACATGACTTATATCTTTAAAGATTAGAAAAACGGGCTTAGTCCGGCGTTGCGGTTACGGATACTGACATCCTTATTTTCCAGCGTCATCCACCGCTCGATCAGAAATCCGTGCGGATTGTGATCGCTTCGTGAAACGTTTCGAAGATAGCCTTCCGTAACAAGGCTTCTTGTGACGATGCTCGTCGCCCGGATGATCTGCTGAGATGCTGTGCAGCGGAAATAATAAGGATACTCCTTCGTATCGACCGCTACACTGTCAATCACAATCTGCTGGCTGATATTGCCCGATATGATGCTGGTGTAAAAGCCGGATTCACGCAGATTGTCATACTGCTTTTTTGCTGAAGCGTCTGCCAGATAAAGCGCTTTTACCACACTGGCCTGTATCGCTTTTTCGTCTGGATCGAGCGTAAAGAAAAACCGGTGAAAACTCGCCACGTGGTCTCTGGCCTCGACAGGAATATTATCCCTGCGATCAGAAGCATACGCTTCAAGCACCTTTCCGTCTGCCAGAATATAAACCCGGCTGGCGCTCGCCCCGGTCATCTGATAGCTTTTATAAACAGCAAAACAGCAGAAGGCAAAACTTGCACTTACAACCAGAAGTGTAAAAATCCGGATATGCCCGAACGCTCTTTCTATATCTTTCGCTTTTGAAAACATGATCTTTACAGGTTATGATTTTGATTCTGGTTTTTGTTCAGGCCTGGGGTAGCGGCCAAATCCGCCACCGGCCGGAAATGCCTTGTTGCCTACTGCGACTGCCGTTGCGGCAAAAACGGACGTTACTTTATTGAGCAGCGCATTACCGCCACCGGCCTGGATGATGTAGCCAGCCACCGAAGGGACCGAGAAGTATCCGACGATACCAATGATCAGAAAGATCAGATATCCCATGTCCTGGGCACTGAAAAAAGTATCTCCGCTGCCCTGAACTTGTCTGATATCCAGCGCAATCATTTTTTCCTGTACCTTTCCGATGATTGCCCCGAAAATATTGGCGACCGGAAGCCACAAAAACACATTGATATAGCGCGCAACCCAGGCAGTAAGCGTATGCTGAAAACCATCAAATACGGCAATGCCAAATACCAGCGGGCCAATAATAGCCAGCATCACCAGCTGAAAGGTCCTGAGCGTATTGATGCAAAGGGCTGCTGATTCAAAGATTACGCGGAGAATTTCTGAGAGCGCCGCCTTGATCGAATTGCGGAAATTGTAAGACTGCTTGGCCATATAAAATTTGATATCATTGCTGATCCCGTCTGTAAAACCTTCCGAATAATCATCACCATAGGTATATTTGATCCACTTCTCACGGCTGCCTTTCTGATCATCGCCCACATACATCTGCCAGAAATCAGAGCTTTTGATCGCATCTTCTTTCTTTTTCAAAAGCACAGCGATCGCTTTATCCGAGTCTGTGACCATACCTGCCGTACCGCGGACCGTAGGCGAAAGAATGCCATTGATCATCGCGATCACAGAGGGGAAGATCAGAATCGCAAAACCCAGCGCAAAAGGCCGCAGCAGTGGATAAAAATCAATCGGTTCCGCGCTGGCAAGATGGCGCCAGACGCGGCTGCCGATATAAAAGATCGCTGCAAAACCCGCAATACCTCTTCCCACATTGATCAGCTTACTGCACAAAGGAAGCATTTCCTTATAAAGCTCATCGAGCACACCGTTCAGACCCCGGATCTGCTGCTGATAACCCTGAGCCTGCGAATGCTCAGGCCATAATATTACCAGCACCACCAGTAAGGTGATCATCAGATTCTTTTTCACACGCGTTATAGTTTATGGTTTCAGATCGTATAGCTTTCTGGTTAGCTCAATACCCGCTATCTCACCCTTCCGCTGCGCGGCAAGCAGCGCCGCATTCGAATTAAAATGCCGTAGAAACGAAAGCTTATCAGTCATATCATCATAAATGCTGTCTATGACACTGAGCCTTTCATCATCGGAGGCCCTGAGCTTTTTTGCGGTCAGAACCATCGTGAGCGCATCCAGGTTTTTAAGGCTTCGCTCTGAGAGTCTGCTGTAAACCTGGGCGATGTAATCCAGCTCACTGGCTGAGAAACTGCCCGAAGCGGCCAGCTTATGATACGCCAATTTATATTCTTTGATAATGGCCAGTTGGCATCCGATGATACCCTGCACCCGGCTGTAATTTTTCACCGCCGGACTGACCTGCAACAAACCATCCAGAAAAGCTTCATGCAGTTTGAAATTCCCTTTGGAAAGATCCCTGATCGTGCTGTACCCTTTAAAGAGGATCTCATAGCCGTCTTTGAGCTCCTGCAGGATCTTCCGAAGCTGATTGAGCTTCTCGATATTGAGCACCAGCTGGGTCACCTCGGCAGTTTGTGCTTTTACAGATGCCGTGCCGCTCAAAAGACTCAGCAGCAGAAAACTTAGAAATTTTCTTTTCATATCCCCCCTATTTTATGCCGTGCAAAACGCGGCTGTTTTCAATGCCTGTCTTCTCTGTTGTAATCTGAGATGCCAGAAGTCTGATCTTTTCAGCGAAGCTTTTTACAAACAGGTAATTATCCTGCATCTGGCCGCAAAGCAGATCAATCCTTTTGATCCTTTCATCGTCTGTCATCGAAGTGTTGCCGCTTCTGACCATATCAAACATTGCGTACAGGATTCCCTGGCAATCATCATAGACCAAATCCAGCACCCCTCTAATGTAGTCAAGCTGGCTTTGACTGAACACCTGCTGTCCGGCCAACTCGCCGGGCAAATTCTCACAGACCTGGTTGATCCGGCCATGAAGATCTGTAAGCTGCTTCAAGCGGGGATGTGAGCCCACAGCCGCGCTTACGATCCTGAGTGAATCAAACCTATTGGTATGAAGTTTAAACTCCCCTCTTTTGATATCACCAATCGTAGTCAATCCTTCTTTGGCGATTTTATAACCCTTTTCGGTCAGCTCCAGATACAGTTTCAGATGAGCGATCTGCTCGATCAGATACTCTTTCTGTGTTTTTTTCTGACGGAACCACTCTTTGAACTTCTGGGCAAAACAGCTATGGGTCGCCAGCATCAAAACAAGTATCGCCACTGTCTTTTTCATCGGTGCCGCGTTTTTTAGTCCTGGATTCCGTACAGCTCTTTTACCACCTTTGCATCGAATTCGCTTCTGGCTCTGGACAGGCTCAGCATCTGGTTCTGCCGGTTAAAACTGACCAGCTCATCATGGACCTTGTCAACCTGTCTGGCCACCCGGTCAATCATTTCAAGTCTTTTCACATCACTCATCTGTGTGCTGAACGATTTTGCCACCACTGTGAGCATATCCACGTTTTTTGCCGTTTCTTCCAGCATACCGGCGTATACTTTCTGCATGTAGATAAGCTCCCCGTAACTGAAATGTCTGTCGCCTTGAAACAACTTCCAGGCTTTCTGGTACTGCTGCACAATCTGCACCTGTTTTTCTGCGATCTGTTTGATCCGGAAATAATAGGAGATGACCGCCTTAACCTTTTTAAGCTCATCATAATACTCTTTGTAAAGGTCCCGCTGTTTTTTGACCCAGTCGGTGATCTCATCCAGGTGCAGTTTGGCCATTGTATTCTCGATGGCCTTCTGCGCATTCTGCAATTTAATGACCGCATTCTGCCTTCTTTGTATAAGAAGATCAACCGCTCTGACCACCCTTCTAACGGCCGCTTTGATGATCTCCGCCCAGGGATTCGCTGCCTGCACGGTCTGAACCGGCGTCAGGACAGCCAGGCTCAGCATCAAAAAGAACATCATCTGCTTTTTCATTTTTTCTGTGATCTGATTTCATTTGCCAGCGCGGCAATCCCTTTTTTTATACTTCCGTATTTGCGGGCATATTCGCCCACTTTCATCTTTTCGGTTTCCTCGGTCGTGTAAGCGTAATACTCCTCGGTGCTCACCTCTGTGCGGTAAACCTTCGAGAGCATCCCACCCAGACTGATAAAGACTTCCTTGTATTTTCTAAGTGGATCATTGGCTTTGTTGACCGATAGCACCAGCGCCTTCTCCTTTTCTGTGAGTCCCAAAAGCTCCTGGATCTGCTCAAACTTGTTCTGGTATTTGCTCTGATCCAAAAGTATTTTACAGTCGCTGTTATTGATAATGGCCTGTTTGACCACCGGCGATGAGATAATATCTTCGACTTCCTGGGTGACCACAATGGCTTCTCCAAAGAACTTTCTTACCGTTTTGAACAAATAGCGTACATATTCCGCCATACCTTCCTTGGCTATCGCTTTGTCGGGTAGGTCAGCAGGATTACTCCCGCTTTCCCCCCTAAGAACCGTACGTGAGAGTTTCCCCTCATACGGCTCAGGTAACTTAAAATTCCTAAGTAGGAACCAGCTCATCATAACTTCAATTT